>Ga0129308_1000301_pt1 | contig 83383 bp, 69 predicted proteins | sample L827metagenome_FD_94440 | JGI IMG/M metagenome (GOLD analysis project Ga0129308, IMG submission 94440) | Ring-tailed lemur group fecal microbial communities from Wisconsin, USA - L827 metagenome | ecosystem: Host-associated > Mammals > Digestive system > Large intestine > Fecal | place: USA...
ACATGGGGACTTCCGCAGATGGTGCACAAGTTCTATGCAATTAAGGATGAAAAATCTATCAATACAGGTACCGTGATCTCTACTTTTTTTGCGGTAGTGATTTCCGGAGGATGCTATTTCCTGGGAGGTTTTGGCCGTTTGTTCGATAATCCGTCTATTTATAATCCGGAGACGGGACTTCCGGTATATGACAGTATTGTTCCATATATGCTGTCCACCCTTCCGGATATCCTGATCGGTGTGGTAGTTGTACTGGTGCTCTCTGCATCGATGTCTACGCTGTCATCCCTTGTGCTTACCTCCAGTTCCACTCTGACACTGGACTGTATCAAGGGAAACCTGGTAAAAAAGATGAGTGAGAAAACGCAGGTCGTGGTGATGCAGGTGTTGATCGTGTTCTTTATTGTGCTTTCCGTTGTGATCGCGCTTGACCCGCCGACTTTTATCGCACAGCTTATGGGTATCTCATGGGGAGCATTGGCCGGGGCTTTTCTGGCACCGTTCATGTATGGACTGTACTGGAAGAAGGTGACACCGATGGCTGTATGGGCAAGCTTCATCTGCGGCGTGGGTATCACTATTTCCAATATGTACCTGAAATATATTGCATCCCCGATTAATGCAGGAGCGGTAGCAATGATCGCCGGGCTCATCATTGTTCCGATCGTCAGCCTGATCACACCAAAGATGGATCAGAAAAAAGTGGATGAGATTTTCAAATGTTATGATGAGAAGGTTACAATCAGTGTAAAACGTTCTCTGGAAGGATAAAATTTCTGCAATAGAGGCAGAAGAAATAAGGTGCAGCGTATCAGAAGAATGGAAGGATGCGCTTATAATAGGGATAGAATCGGCAGAAGGTATCACAGGCAGTCTGCCGGTTCTTTTTTGATGCGGCAGAGAATATCTGGGATAGTGTTTTGCATAAAGCGTTCATATGAAGCTATCAAAGTTCGGCAGTAAAATGGGTTGTATCAAAGCAACGCATGTGATATGCTCTTTATGCAGAGATTCTTAAAAGTACATAGGCAAATTCTATGCGTATCTATTGGGATATTTCAAGAACACTATACCAGGGAATAAGAAAATCTTTCGGGGTTCGGTTTCTTCGGAGAGGATCATTGGGGGCATCCGCCCATATATTATAAAAGCCAGGCAAAGTGGTGTGTATCTCTTATCTTATAAGAGAACTCTGCGGAATCAGTCGTAATAAAAGCGATACTAAGAATGAAGTGAACGGTGACATAAAAGCAAAATTCCAGGAAGAATGTAATAAAATGTGTTGACAAACCAGAACATATGTACTATTATGTCAATAGAACAAACATTCGTTCGTGTAAGGGTAAGGCTAGGGATGTTTTGCAGTAAATGATTAAGGAGAATAGACAAGATGGCGAATATCAGTGATGAAAATAAGAAAAAAGCATTAGATGCGGCAATCGCAAAACTTGAGAAGGACTATGGAAAAGGAACTGTAATGAAGCTGGGAGATCCTTCCGTGCGGACAGCAGTGGAGACGGTTCCTACAGGCTCTCTTAGTCTGGATTTAGCCCTGGGAATGGGCGGCGTACCGAAGGGGCGAATCGTGGAGATCTACGGTCCCGAATCAAGTGGTAAGACCACAGTTGCCCTGCATATGGTTGCAGAGGTACAGAAGCGTGGCGGAATAGCGGGCTTTATTGATGCGGAGCATGCGCTGGATCCGGTGTATGCCAAGAATATCGGGGTAGATATTGATGAACTTTATATTTCCCAGCCGGACAGCGGTGATCAGGCACTGGAGATTACAGAGACGATGGTGCGTTCTGGCGCGATCGACATTATTGTAGTAGACTCGGTAGCCGCACTGGTACCGAGACAGGAGATTGAAGGGGATATGGGAGATAGTCATGTTGGACTTCAGGCGCGTCTGATGTCTCAGGCTCTCAGAAAGCTGACACCGGTTATCAGCAAATCACATTGTGTCGTAATATTTATCAATCAGCTCCGCGAGAAAGTGGGCGTGATGTTTGGAAATCCGGAGACGACCACTGGTGGTCGTGCGCTGAAGTTCTATGCATCTGTTCGTATGGATGTAAGGAGAACCGAGACCCTCAAGCAGGGAGGCGAGATGGTTGGAAACCATGTGCGTGTCAAGATCGTCAAGAATAAGATCGCACCCCCGTTTAAGGAGGCAGAGTTCGATATCATGTTCGGTAAGGGAATTTCCCGCGAGGGTGATATTATCGACCTTGCGGCTAATGTAAATGTGGTGAATAAGAGCGGCGCCTGGTATGCATATAATGGAGAGAAGATTGGTCAGGGTCGTGAGAACGCCAAGAGTTACCTTGCGGCGCATCCTGATATCATGGATGAGATTGAGGCGAAGGTAAGAGCGCATTACGGAATCGGGGCCGAAGGCGAGGTACAGAGTGAAGAAGCACAGGGAAAAGACAGTAAAGAGGTGGAATCTTAGACTATAGATTAGACGTTTAAGTTATAGATTCGGATGGGGCAGGCTATGATTATTACCGGAATTGAGACGGTTACAAAGACAAAATATAAGGTATACATAGATGAACAGTTCGCTTTTGTATTATACAAGGGCGAACTGTCCCGTTTTCAGATTAGGGAAACGGAGGAGATATCGGAAGAGACTGTACGCAGGATTAAAGAAGAGGTTCTGTTGAAAAGAGCAAAGCTTCGTGCCATGCATCTGCTGGAGGAGATGGCACGCACCGAAGCACAGCTTATCCAGAAACTGAATCAGAACGGCTATCCGCCGGATGTGATTGAGAGAGCAGTCGATTATGTGAAGTCTTTTGGTTATATCAATGACGAAGCATATATCCGCAGTTTCGCAGAAAGCAGGAGAGACAGGAAAAGCCGTAGGGAGATTGCTGCACTCCTCGGCCAGAAAGGAGTGGATAAAGAACTGTTAAACAGGGTCCTTGCGGAGGTGTATGAGGAGCATTCCGAGCAGGAGGCTATCCGGGATATTCTGCGAAAAAAACGCTGGAATCCCCAAGAAGGAGACCGAAAAGAGCAGCAGAAGATCTATGCCTGTCTGGCAAGAAAAGGTTTCCGGTATGAGGATATCCGTCAGGCGATGGAATGTCCAGTGGAATAACCGGGTGCGGCAGGTAGTATGAGAACAAGAAGTGTCGGTGTTACTGAGAACGGAGTGAACATTAACATATCGGTAATCAAGTTATACAACATTTTGCGTGACAGGGTTGACAGATTTGTGAAAACAGTATAAAATTGAAGTGTTGTAATTGTACAATGAAAATTTAATAAGGAGGTGCTCCTGTGCCGATAAGTATAACGATTGCTGCGGTTGTCATTACGCTGGTTGTAGCAGTGCTGGTTACTTATAACGCAACGGTGTCCAAGCTGACGAATGATGCGAATTCCAAGATCGGGAATGCGGATGCAAAAGCCCGGGAAATCATTGATGACGCACTCAAGACAGCGGAGACGAAGAAGAAGGAAGCTCTCTTGGAAGTAAAGGAAGAGTCTATCAAAACGAAGAACGAGCTTGAGAAGGAAACAAAAGAGAGAAGAGCAGAGTTACAGCGTTATGAGAAACGAGTTCTTTCCAAGGAAGAGGCCGTTGATAAGCGTTCGGACGCGTTGGGTCAGAGAGAATCGGCGATTGTTGCCAAAGAAGATGCGATTAAGCAGCGCGAAGCAAAAGTGGAAGAGCTTAGCAAACAACGAGTACAGGAACTAGAGAGAATCTCAGGATTAACCTCCGAACAAGCAAAGGATTATCTGTTAAAGACTGTTGAAGAAGATGTGAAGCATGACACGGCAAAGCTGGTGAAAGAACTTGAAAACCAGGCAAAAGAAGAGGCTGAAAAGAAGGCAAAGGAATTTGTTGTGACAGCCATTCAAAGATGCGCTGCCGATCATGTGGCTGAGACTACGATCTCCGTAGTGCAGCTCCCAAGTGATGAGATGAAGGGTCGGATTATCGGGCGTGAAGGCCGGAATATCCGGACGCTGGAGACTCTGACCGGAGTGGAATTGATTATTGATGATACGCCGGAGGCGGTTGTATTATCCGGATTTGATCCCATCCGCAGAGAAGTGGCAAGAATTGCGCTGGAACGTCTGATTATTGACGGAAGAATTCATCCGGCAAGAATCGAAGAGATGGTGGAAAAAGCGCAGAAAGAAGTAGATGCAATGATTCGTGAAGAAGGTGAGGCTGCAGCACTTGAAGTTGGTGTACACGGTATTCACCCGGAACTGATTCGCCTCCTCGGACGGATGAAGTTCAGAACCAGTTATGGTCAGAATGCATTGAAGCATTCCATTGAAGTGGCTCAGCTTTCAGGACTTTTGGCCGGCGAGATAGGACTGGATGTCCGTGTTGCAAAACGCGCCGGACTCTTACATGACATTGGTAAATCTATTGATCACGATGTAGAAGGTTCCCATATCCAGATTGGAGTGGATTTATGTAGAAAGTACAAAGAATCCCCGACCGTTGTCAATGCGGTTGAATCCCATCACGGTGATGTAGAGCCGGAGACTCTGATCGCATGTGTGGTACAGGCTGCGGATACGATTTCTGCGGCAAGACCAGGGGCGAGAAGAGAGACTTTAGAGACATACACAAACAGATTAAAACAGTTAGAAGAGATCACAAACCAGTTTAAGGGTGTAGATAAATCTTTTGCTATTCAGGCAGGTAGAGAGATTCGCGTAATGGTAGTTCCAGAACAGGTATCTGATGACGATATGGTATTGCTGGCGAGAGATATTTCCAAACAGATTGAATATGAACTGGAATATCCGGGTCAGATTAAAGTCAATGTAATTCGGGAATCCAGAGTTACAGATTACGCAAAATAAGAATTGGGAGTGTTGCAAGTTGATGTGAATCATTTTGCAGCGCTCCTTTTTGGTAAGAAAGGAAATGGGTATTATGGAAAAAGAGATGAAAAGAGTGAAACGTGTACGGATGTATCAGGGGACGATCGTGGACGTTTACCGGGATTACATGGAATTCTCCAACGGTAATACAGAGGAATGGGATTATATTCATCATAAAGGAGCGGCTGCAGTAGTTCCGGTTATGGATGACGGAAGAATCCTGATGGTGCGCCAGTATAGAAATGCACTGGAACGTTTTACGCTGGAACTTCCGGCAGGAGCACTGGATGAGGCGGATGAGCCTGGGCGTGAATGTGCATCCAGAGAACTGGAAGAAGAGACAGGGTACCGATCTGAGAATTTGGAATGGCTGATTACTTTAAGAACCACTGTGGCATTCTGCAACGAACGGATTGAAGTTTATACTGCGAAGAACCTGATCCCTTCCAGACAGCATCTTGATCCAAATGAATTTGTAAACATTGAGGCCTATACGATAGAGGAATTAAAAGACATGATTTTTACAGGGAAAATCGAAGATTCCAAGACTGTGGCATCTCTTATGGCCTACGATGCAAAATATAACCGCTCAAAATAAATACATTCGCAATTTTGCCGCATAACAGCATATTCCCGGCATATAATGAAGTATCCGGGCAGCCGCCGACATCAGTTTTGAAGGCAGCACAGCCAGAAGAGGGAGGAGCGGTTGTGACGATACATCAGAACAGACATCATTTTTGGAGTTTTTTCATGCTGGGGTTCTTGTGTGGTATTTTCTATACCAATTTTGTTGCGAAAAACTATGTAACTGTAACGGGAATCTTTCATGAATATTTCCTAAGCCAGTATACACAGACAAAAATGATTTCTGAGGATTATTTGTGGTATCTGGTAAAATGCAGAGTGGTTCCATTTGCGGTTGTGGCACTTTCAGCCCGGACGCGGCTGAAAAAACCGATGGTGATCCTCTGTTTGCTCTGGACAGGCTTTTCGTGCGGAATATTGGCAGTGGGCGGTGTTTTGCGGATGGGTGTTGCCGGAATTTTGCTGTGTGTTGCCGGAATGCTTCCTCAATTCGCATTCTATATTCCGGGATACCTGGTTCTTTTATGGTATCTGTATCAGTATCCTGACTCCCATTGGAACGGAGAAAAGACCGTGTTTGTAGCAGTGATGATGCTGGCAGGTATCGTTTCCGAGGCCTACGTGAATCCTATAATCGTAAAATTATTTCTTGGATTTGCAGGAAAATAATTGACAGGACATAGAGAGCCGGTATATATTAAAAAAGCAAAAGGGAGTAGCTGGCGCTTGAAAGCGTTTGCGATGTCGTCAATACGATGGAAGAGTCCATCCGTATCGTAATGAAACAGCGAGACTTTTATTGTGTACTTTACTGTAAGTATGCAATAAGAGTCTTTTTTATTGCCAGGCATATCTAAGTGAGAAGCCGGAGATAATTCATTTTGCTCACAGAATATTTGGTTTTCTGTACGGTAAACTCTCTAAGGATTATTTTGCTTTTGGGGAATAAGAAAGAGACTCTTGTTGTATAACAGAATATAGGGCGGGTGAGTTGTCCTGTGATATTCGGGATAAACTTGCAATGCAGGCTGTATCCTTTGTGTATCATAAGAAATACGAACGGTAAGGTGCACGCAGACATAACGCATCAATACAAAATGGAGGTATGCAGGTATGAAACAATTCTATCAGATGACGGCGGCAGAGGTCAAGAAAGTGGTTAATGGGAGCATGGAACCGTTAAGTGACGGGCAAATTAGGGAAAATCAGAAGAAATATGGAGAGAACTGTCTGGAAGAGGAGGGAAAAAAATCTATCCTTAAGATTTTTATGGAGCAGTATAAGGATTTTTTGGTACTCATACTGATTGTAGCTGCTGTGGTGTCCGGTACTTTGGGAGAAGTAGAAAGTGCGGTGGTAATTCTGGTGGTCATTACCTTAAATGCAGTGTTGGGAACATTACAGACTTTAAAGGCGGAGCAATCACTGGAAAGTTTGAAAGAAATGGCAGCGCCGCAGGCTAAGGTGCTTAGGGGAGGCGAAGTCGTAAAAATCCCGGCTGCAGAAGTGACTGTCGGAGACTATGTTATGCTGGAGGCAGGGGACTATGTCCCGGCGGACGGAAGGATTCTAGAAAGTGCCAGCCTAAAAGCGGAGGAGAGTGCGCTCACAGGAGAAAGTCTTGGGGTAGAGAAAACGGAGCAGGAAATTGAAAAAGAAGTGCCGCTGGGAGATCGAACAAACATGGTTTTTTCGGGCAGTTTTATTTCCTATGGACGCGGTTCCTTCCTGGTCACGGCGATTGGTATGGAAACGGAGATGGGAAAGATTGCGACGCTGTTGAAAAATACATCCGAAAAGAAAACTCCTCTTCAAATCAGCCTGGACCGCTTTGGACGGACTTTATCCGTTGTCATATTGACTTTTTGTGCAGCTTTGTTTGGTATCAGTATTTTCAGAGGGGAATCCTGGGGAAATGCATTTTTGTTTGCAGTGGCTCTGGCAGTTGCAGCCATACCTGAGGCATTAAGCTCAATCGTTACGATCGTGCTTTCTTTTGGAACCCGGAAGATGGCAAGGGAACACGCGATCATCCGCAGGCTGCAGGCCGTGGAAGGGCTGGGCAGCGTCTCCGTTATTTGTTCCGACAAAACCGGTACATTGACACAGAACAAAATGACCGTAGAATACTATTATGTAGAGGGAAGACTGATTCCTGCTGAGGAGATCAATCTCGCCCATTCAGCGGAAGAACGGCTGCTTGAGCATAGTATTCTATGTAATGATTCTACGAATAAGAATGGTCAGGAGATTGGTGATCCGACGGAAACGGCACTGATTAATCTGGGGAGTTCACTGGGATGCACTCCGGAAACTTACCGTGAAAAATATCCCAGAATCTCAGAAATCCCGTTTGACAGCGAACGGAAAATGATGTCTACTTTACATCACAAAGAGGGAAAAAGTGTTATGATCACGAAAGGCGCGGTAGACGTGCTTCTGGCGAGAACATCTTCGATGCAAAAAGCAGGCGGCATTTTCCCGATCACCGAGCATGACAAGAAGGAGATTGAGAGGCAGAACAAAAATTTCTCGCAGAGCGGACTTCGGGTTTTGGCTTTTGCCTATCAGGTTTTAGAGGACGATAAAACGATCACCTTAGAGGATGAGAATTCTTTGGTATTCCTGGGGATGATCGCCATGATGGATCCGCCGCGTAAGGAGTCGAAGGTGGCGGTAGAAGAATGTATCCGTGCGGGGATTAAACCGGTTATGATCACGGGTGACCACAAAATAACAGCTTCTGCCATTGCAAAGCAGATAGGAATCTTGAAAAATGAATCGGAGGCCTGCGAAGGGGCAGTGATTGAAAATATGAGCGATGAGGAACTTAAGGAATTTGTGGAACACACCTCAGTGTATGCAAGGGTGTCACCGGAGCACAAGATACGGATCGTCCGGGCGTGGCAGCAAAAAGGAAATATTGTTGCCATGACTGGTGATGGAGTTAATGATGCGCCGGCGCTTAAGCAGGCTGATATTGGAATCGCGATGGGAATCACCGGAACGGAAGTGGCAAAAGATGCAGCGGCTATGGTCCTTGCAGATGATAATTTTGCTACTATTATTAAGGCAGTCGAAAATGGACGCAATGTATATAAGAACATTAAGAATGCAATTCGCTTCCTGCTCTCCGGAAATTTCGCGGGAATTCTGGTGGTCCTTTATGCATCTCTGGCAGGGCTTCCGGTTCCGTTTGCACCGGTGCATCTGTTGTTCATCAACCTTTTGACCGATAGCCTCCCGGCCATAGCGCTTGGTCTGGAACCACACACAAACGAAGTGATGGAAAATCCTCCCCGGCTAGCAGAAGAATCGATTCTCACCAGGCCTGTCCTCCTTCGGATTGCTGCGGAAGGACTGTGCATTGCCGCTACCACGATCTTTGCATTTCACATAGGACTTAGGGAAAGCACCCTCCTTGCAATGACCATGACATTCGGAACACTATGTATTTCACGCCTGATTCACGGGTTCAACTGCAAAGCCGATGTCCCGGTACTGTTTACCCGACGGTTTCTGAATAACAAGTATTTAAATGGAGCATTCATTCTGGGGCTTGCCCTGATCACTGCCGCTTTGGCGGTTCCGGTATTTAGGAATATTTTCAGAGTACAATGCCTGACCCTGCCGGGGCTGTTCATCATATACGCACTGTCTGCGGCTAATTTGGTCATCATTCAGCTGCTGAAATTAATATTCAACCGAAAAGCGTCCATAAGGAGTTAGAGTTATAGTTGCGGGTTTCCCATGAGAGAGCAGGCTGAGGGCATAAAAACGTGTCGCGGGGCATTATTTCTGTGTCGGCTTGCTTTCGAACGGCGGGGAAACAACTTTACATTTTACCATAGTAAGTCCTGCCAGCAGTGACACGACACCCTGACTGCCCAAAAGCCCCCAAAGATATCCGATGATTCCTAGCTTTGGAATGAGTAAATAGATACTTCCAATCCGCACACCAAGCCCGATCAGATTGATGAAAAACGTGGTGGTCGTTTTTCCCAGTCCATTGAGTACACTGACCAGCGCCGTATTTGTATATAAAAACGGACAGATAAAGGCAAGGGTCATGATAAAATTTCCGGCATCTGCATTATGAAATATCACAGTACCGATAAAATGTCCCGCAAAAAAGAACCCTGCCATACAAATTGTCCCGAGCATCAGGCAGGAGAACGAAACCCGTAAAGTAAGTTTCTTAAGTTCATCGGAATTTCCCATAGTCTGTATCTCAGCCACTGCAGGAAGTAGCATGGTAGAAATGGAATTCGTAAGTGCCGAAGGAAACAGGATACAAGGCAGAGCCATTCCGGTTAAGATGCCGTAAATGCTGAGCGCCCGGGACATATTATGACCATAAGCAACCAGGCAGAGTGGGATGGAGGCGGCCTCGACACTCTGCAGAAGATTCAGCAGAACGCGGTTTGCTGTAAGAGGTGCGGAAAGGCGTAAAAGCTTCCCGGCCGGGGCAAGGTAATCTCTGCGGCGGCAAGTACGGGAAAGAAGTACCCTTCTTAGTGTGAACGCAGAGTAAAGTGCGGCCATCAGCTCCCCGCAAACCAGCCCAAGAACTGCGATGGTGACAGGCTGTTCCATTGAGGTATTAAGACCAATTCGATAGAAAAACCACACGGACAGAATGCGCGCACCTTGTTCAAAAAACTGAGATACGGCAGGAACCCTTGTTTGTTTCAGCCCCAGATAATATCCGCAAATACAGCTATGTACGGCGGCAAAGGGAAAAGACCAGGACATGGCGATTAAAAGCACTCCGCAGCGGGGTTCATTTAGAAATCGAACCGCAATCTCTCCGGCAAACTGCTGGATCAAAAGAGTAGTACAAAAGGAGAGTGAGGCAGTAAAAAACAGTGCTGCTTTTAAAGAGCAGGCTGCCTCATTTTCTTGACGGAGAGCGGTGCTTTTGGCCACAATGCGGGAGAGTGCTACCTGAATCCCGGCGGAAGTTGCGGAAAAGCAAAGTGCGTAGACCGGAAAAATGAGCTGATATAGTCCAACGCCCTCCGCATGAAAGATACGACTGAGAAAAATGCGGTAAAAAAAACCCATAAGCCGTGTAATGACTCCGGTGGCAGTCAAAATAAAAGTTCCTTTGATCAAAACTTGTTTTTGCGACATAAATCTCCTTGTCAGCTGCTCAGCTAAGAGACTGAGAAGAAACGGATACAAGTGAAATGATATATGATCCGATAAATAATATAGGGCAGCTGTATGGTGTGATATATATTTGCTATAACATATTCAAAAAATAGTCTTGACAGAACCATGTACAAGTGTTATCCTCATAATGATAAAAATCCTAGTTGATTACTAGGAATAAAATATACCGGAGGTGAGGGCTTGAAGATTTCAACGAAAGGCAGATATGGTCTGCGGGCTTTCATAGATTTGGCGGAAAATTCGGAGAAAGAGCCGGTTTCCATCAATAGCATTGCCGTACGGCAGGATATATCCGAACGCTATCTGGAGCAGCTGATGGCTCTGCTTAAAAAAGCAGGACTGGTCAAGAGTATCCGCGGAGCCACGGGAGGCTATGTTCTGGCAAAGGATGCCTCACAGATATCCGTAGGCGATGTGCTAAGGGCGCTTGAAGGCTGCCTGGAGCCTGCCGCTTGTGCAGCATTTCAGCCGGAAGGTGAATGTATGATCCAGGATAGCTGCGTGACCAAATATGTATGGAAGCGGATTAATGAAAGTATAACGAATACAGTTGACAGTATTATGATAGACACACTGGTGAAAGAAAGCCGCTGTGCCGGAAAGAGAGGAGAAACAAATGAGTAAACTGATTTATTTAGATAATGCAGCCACCACAAAGACTGCGCCGGAGGTTGTGGAGGCAATGCTGCCGTATTTTACCGAGCTTTACGGCAATCCGTCCAGCGTTTACAGCTTTGCTTCACAGAATAAGGATGCGGTAACAAAGCAAAGAGAGAGCATTGCTGAGGCACTGGGCGCACAGTCAAACGAGATTTATTTTACGGCCGGTGGTTCGGAGGCAGATAATTGGGCACTGAAAGCTACCTGGGAAGCATATAAGAATAAAGGAAACCATATCATCACGACGAAGATCGAGCATCATGCGATTCTGCATACCGCACAGTATCTGGAACAGCAGGGATGTGAAGTGACTTATCTGGATGTAGATGAGAATGGTGTGGTAGACCTGGATCAGTTAAAGGCATCTATCCGCCCGGAGACCATTCTGATTTCTGTTATGTTTGCAAATAATGAGATCGGAACGATCCAGCCGATCAAAGAGATCGGAGCTATCGCAAAAGAGCATGGGATTTTGTTTCACACCGATGCGGTTCAGGCCTTCGGGCAGGTACCGATTTCCGTTGATGAATGCAATATTGATATGCTAAGTGCCAGCGGGCACAAGCTGAACGGACCGAAAGGAATCGGTTTTCTCTACATTCGTAAAGGTGTAAAGATCCGTTCCTTCATACACGGAGGTGCTCAGGAGAGAAAACGCCGTGCCGGTACAGAAAACGTTCCGGGCATCATTGGACTTGGAGCTGCTACCAGACGCGCGGTAAAGACTATGAAAGAGCGTACAGCAAAAGAAGCTGAGACGAGAGATTATCTGATCAGCCGGGTAATGGAAGAAATCCCTTACACGAAGTTAAATGGACATCCTACGGACAGACTCCCGAATAATGCAAATTTCAGTTTCCGGTTTATTGAGGGCGAGTCGCTTTTAATCCGTCTGGATATGGCGGGAATCTGCGGTTCCAGTGGATCTGCCTGCACATCCGGTTCTCTGGACCCGTCCCATGTGCTCCTTGCCATCGGACTTCCGCATGAGATCGCTCATGGATCTCTGCGCCTGACATTGAATGAGGAGATTTCAAAAGAAGATATCGATTATGTGGTAGAACAGCTTAAGATCATTGTAAACGATCTGCGCGGCATGTCTCCTCTTTATGAGGATTTCATGAAAAAGCAGAAAGCAGCAGAATAATATAGGACAGCAGGAGGAAAAAGAATTATGTATACAGAGAAAGTAATGGACCATTTCCAGCACCCGCGGAATATGGGAGAGATTGAGAATGCCAGCGGGGTAGGGACTGTTGGTAATGCAAAATGTGGAGACATCATGAGAATTTACCTGGACATCGACGATAACGGAATTATCAATGATGTGAAATTTAAGACGTTTGGCTGTGGTGCTGCTGTGGCAACCAGCAGTATGGCGACTGAGCTGGTAAAAGGGAAGCATATTCAGGAAGCGATGCAGGTAACCAACAAAGCGGTCATGGAAGCGCTTGACGGACTTCCGCCGGTGAAGGTGCATTGCTCTTTGCTCGCTGAGGAGGCGATCCATGCGGCGCTCTGGGATTATGCACAGAAGCACGGCATCAAGATCGAAGGACTGGAGAAGCCGAAATCTGATATCCATGAAGGTGAGGAAGAAGAGGAAGAGGAATATTAAACCGTTCCTGGCAGAATCGTATAACAGTATGAAGAAAGGTTATTGCAGATGGAGGGGAAATGAAACTCTCTGCAATAGCCTTTTATTATGAGGAAACGAATATGGAAAATAAGAAAGTCGTGGTAGGTATGTCTGGTGGAGTAGATTCCTCTGTGGCCGCCTATCTGTTAAAAGAGCAGGGATATGATGTGATCGGTGTGACTATGCAGATCTGGCAGGATGAGGATTCCCGGGTTCAGGAGGAAAACGGGGGATGCTGCGGGCTGTCAGCGGTGGATGATGCACGTAGAGTTGCGTCCAGGCTTCAGATTCCTTATTATGTAATGAACTTCAAACAGGAATTTCAGAAACATGTGATTGACTATTTTGTCGACGAATATCTGCATGGCAGGACGCCCAATCCCTGTATCGCATGTAACCGCTATGTAAAGTGGGAAGCACTGTTGTCGCGCAGCCTTGGCATTGGCGCGGATTATATCGCTACCGGTCATTATGCACAGGTAGAGAGGCTGAAAAATGGTAGGTTTGCCATAAGACATTCCGCCACGAAGATGAAGGATCAGACGTACGCACTCTATAATCTGACGCAGGAACAGCTCTCCAGGACGCTGATGCCGGTAGGGGCGTATTCAAAAGAGCAGATTCGTCAGATTGCAGAGGATATTCAGCTTCCGGTCGCATCAAAGCCGGATAGTCAGGACATTTGCTTTGTCCCGGACGGTGATTATGCAGAGTTTATCCGGAAAGAATATAATGGAAGGATTCCAGAGGGGAATTTTGTCACTTCCGATGGGAAAATCCTGGGACGCCACAAAGGTATCACGCATTATACGGTGGGGCAGAGAAAAGGGCTGGGGCTTGCCCTGGGATATCCGGCATTCGTCCTTGAGATCCGACCGGAGACGAACGAGGTGGTAATTGGGACAAATGAGGAATCCATGACCCGCGAAGTGAGAGCGAATCACCTGAATTTTATGGCTGTTGAGGACATGGAAGGTGAAATGCGTGCTTTTGCAAAAATAAGGTATAATCATAAAGGTGCATGGTGTACAGTAAAAAGAACGGAGGAGGACGGGATACTCTGTGTTTTTGACGAGGCACAACGGGCTGTAACACCCGGACAGGCTTTGGTGCTGTATGACGGGGAGTATGTGCTTGGCGGCGGAACCATCATATGACAGTATGAAGCTTACGGGAACAATAGATAATACAAACGGGAGAAGGAGACAATAATTATGATTTTAGCGGATTGTCATATGCACACCAATTTTTCTACAGATTCTCAGGCGGATCCCGAGGATATGATCAAAGCGGCCATCGCAAAAGGGTTGAAGGCCGTCTGCATTACAGACCATGAGGATAAGGATTATCCGAATCCTGAGGAGTTCAGGATTGACTTTCCGCGTTATGTGCGGGAAATCGGGGTGTTAAAGGAAAAATATCAGGATAAAATCGAGGTACGGATGGGAGTGGAGATCGGCCTTCAGCCGCATCTTGGCGACTATTACAGGCAGCTTGTCGGGCAGTATCCTTTTGATTTCGTCATTGGTTCCGTACATGTGGTGGGCTCTCTTGACCCCTATTATCCTGAATTCTATGAAGGGAGAAGCGATGCCGAGGCGTATAAGCAGACACTGGAGGAAACGATTACAAATATTGAGAGAATTCAGGTTTTTGATACCCTCGGACATTTGGATTACGTCGTACGATATGGAAGGAATAAGGCAGAAGAGTATTCGTATCGCAGATTTGCGGATGAGATCGATGAGATTTTGCGATATTTGATTGAACATGGAAAAGGGCTTGAATTAAATACCGCCGGGTTAAAATATGGCTTGCCCTTTGCGCATCCGCATCCGGATGTTCTGCGCAGATATCGTGAAATGGGAGGGGAAATCATCACAGTGGGAGCGGACGGACACCGGCCGGAACATGTGGCGTATGATTTCGTCAAGGCCGCTGAGATCCTTACGGAATGCGGATTCCGGTATTATACTGAATTTGTGGATAGAAAGCCGATATTTAAAAAGATCATGTAAAGCGCTAAATAGAAAAGAGAGTGCGCTGGTAATTTTACAGGCACCGAATTGCGAGTCTGAGAGTGCCTTTTCTGTACGTAGCGTTATAAAAATGAGAAAACATGGGACAAAAATACAAAAGAGACTTGAATTTTTGTTCTGAATTTAGTACAATAAATCATGGTTGATGAATCTTTAACAATGTTAAAAGGTTATCAATAATAGTTCACTGTTAACACAGTAGTACAATTCAAACTTTAGGAGGACTAAATCATGGCAGTAAAAGTAGCAATCAATGGATTTGGACGTATTGGACGTCTTGCATTCAGACAGATGTTCGGAGCAGAGGGATATGAGATCGTAGCAATCAACGACCTTACTTCCCCGAAGATGCTTGCTCACTTATTAAAATATGATTCTACACAGGGAACATACGCTCTGGCAAGCACCGTAACAGCTGGCGAAGATTCCATCACTGTTGACGGAAAAGAAATCAAAATCTACGCAAAAGCTAACGCTGAGGAACTTCCGTGGGGAGAGATCGGCGTAGACGTAGTTCTGGAGTGTACAGGATTCTATACATCCAAAGCAAAAGCAGAAGCACACATCAAAGCAGGTGCTAAGAAAGTTGTTATTTCCGCTCCGGCCGGAAAAGACCTTCCGACTATCGTTTACAATGTAAACCATGAGCTGCTTACAAAGGAAGACAATATCATTTCTGCAGCTTCTTGTACCACAAACTGCTTGGCTCCGATGGCTAAAGCTCTTAATGACCTTGCACCGATCAAATCTGGTATCATGTGCACAATTCACGCTTACACAGGTGATCAGATGACTCTTGACGGACCGCAGAGAAAAGGCGATCTGAGAAGATCTCGTGCAGCAGCAGTTAATATCGTACCGAACAGCACAGGCGCAGCAAAAGCTATCGGTTTAGTTATCCCTGAATTAGATGGTAAATTAATCGGATCCGCTCAGCGTGTACCGACCCCGACAGGATCTACCACTATCCTGACAGCTGTAGTAGAAGGCGAAGTTACCGTTGATCAGATCAACGCAGCTATGAAAGCAGCTTCTAACGAATCCTTCGGCTACAACACAGACGAGATCGTTTCCAGCGATATCGTTGGTATGAAGTTTGGTTCTCTGTTCGACGCTACCCAGACAATGGCTCTGCCGACAGGTAACGGAACAACAGAAGTACAGGTTGTTTCCTGGTACGACAATGAGAACTCTTACACAAGCCAGATGGTAAGAACAATCAAACACTTCGGAACACTTCTGTAAGTCGTACGATTGGACAAGTAAGAGTGTCAGCGCAAGTTGACTTTAAAATTGAATCTTGCGGATTTGAATCCGAATTAGACTCACAAAGGGTCCGGTCTTTTTGGGCCGGACCCTTTATTACATAACAAATGAGATTCTCATGAGTTATGTGGAAGCCCCTTAAGGGCTGCTTAAGTTTCTGTGCATATCTGAGATAAGATATAAAAATAGTTAGGAGGAAACACAAAATGCTTAACAAAAAATCTGTTGACGACATTAACGTAAAGGGTAAGAGAGTCCTTGTAAGATGCGACTTTAACGTACCGCTGATTGACGGAAAGATTACAGACGAGAACCGTCTCGTTGCAGCACTTCCGACCATCAAGAAATTGATCGCTGACGGAGGAAAGATTATTCTTTGCTCACATCTTGGCAAACCGAAAGGAGAGCCGAAACCGGAGATGTCCCTTGCACCGGTAGCTGCACGTCTGACTGAGCTTCTTGGACAGGAAGTAAAATTCGCTGCTGATCCGGAAGTTGTCGGACCGAACGCAAAAGCTGCAGTAGAAGCTATGAAGGATGGCGAAGTAATCCTTCTTGAGAATACCCGTTACAGAATCGAAGAGACTAAGAATGGAGAAGCATTCTCCAAAGAACTGGCATCTCTTTGTGATGTATTTGTAAATGACGCATTCGGTACCGCACATCGTGCACACTGCTCTAACGTAGGTGTTACCCAGTTCGTAGATACAGCAGTAGTTGGATACTTAATGCAGAAAGAGATTGATTTCCTCGGAAATGCGGTTAATAATCCGGAGAGACCGTTTGTAGCGATCCTTGGCGGAGCTAAAGTTTCCAGCAAAATCTCTGTTATTGAGAACCTGCTTGAAAAAGTAGATACTCTGATCATCGGCGGCGGTATGTCCTACACCTTCAGCAAAGCACAGGGCGGTTCTGTAGGAAATTCCCTTCTTGAGGCAGATTATTGTGACTATGCTCTGAACATGTTGAAAAAGGCAGAGGAAAAAGGAGTTAAATTGTTACTGCCGGTTGACAACGTGATCGCAGATGATTTCTCCAACGATGCAAACACCAAGGTTGTAGCACGCGGCGAGATTCCGGACGGATGGCAGGGGCTTGATATCGGACCGGAGACGGCTAAATTATATGCAGACGCTGTGAAAGAAGCCAAGACTGTTGTTTGGAACGGACCGATGGGTGCATTCGAGATGCCGAAGTTCGCAGCAGGTACAGAGGCAGTTGCAAAAGCGCTTGCTGAGACTGATGCCGTTACGATCATCGGCGGCGGTGACAGCGCAGCAGCAGTAAACCAGTTAGGATACGGTGACAAGATGACCCACATCTCCACAGGTGGCGGAGCATCTCTTGAATTCCTGGAAGGCAAAGAACTCCCGGGTGTAGCAGCAGCTAACGACAAATAAAAAGCCGCAACGAAATATGGAGGAATTTTAACATGGCAAGAAGAAAAATTATCGCAGGCAACTGGAAGATGAACATGACACCGTCTGAGGCAGTTGAGCTTGTGAATACATTAAAACCGCTGGTAGCGACAGAAGAAGCTGATGTAGTATTCTGTGTACCGGCTATCGATATCATCCCGGTTATGGAAGCTGCAAAGGGCAGCAACATCCAGGTTGGTGCTGAGAATATGTACTTTGAAGAAAAAGGCGCATACACAGGAGAGATCTCTCCGGCTATGCTCACCGATGTAGGAGTAAAATACGTTGTCCTTGGACATTCTGAGAGAAGAGAATACTTCGCAGAAACCAACGAGACCGTAAATAAAAAGATGCTCAAAGCTTTTGAGCACGGCATCACTCCGATCATGTGCTGTGGCGAATCTCTGGAACAGAGAGAACAGGGCGTGACCATGGACTTCATCCGTCAGCAGGTGAAGGTTGGATTCCTGAATGTTACGGCAGATCAGGCTAAGACGGCAGTGATCGCTTACGAGCCGATCTGGGCTATCGGAACCGGAAAGACAGCTACTACCGAGCAGGCACAGGAAGTTTGTAAAGCAATCCGTGAGTGTATCGCAGAGATTTACGATGAAGCTACCGCTGAAGCAATCCGCATCCAGTACGGCGGATCTGTAAATGCAGCTACCGCACCGGAGCTGTTCGCACAGCCGGACATCGACGGCGGTCTTGTAGGCGGTGCAGCTCTGAAACCGGATTTCGGAAAGATCGTAAATTATAAATAAGAATCGTGTAAAGTAAAATACGATTAGGTCAAACCCCACTTTAAGTTATGGTGAATTCATAATTGAAGTTGCAAAGTTTGGAATTAAGAACTGCGAGATTCGGTGATATGATTTCTGATTGTAGAGGAAGTATAATTTTTATCACATAGGATGCCAAAATAATATGTGAAGTTAACCGATGGAACTTTACCTCTTGGGGAAGATTGCCGAATACGCGGGCATTTTTCTTGACGGTATAAAGAAATTGAGTACAGATAAAACCGTATAAGATAAAGTTTAGGCCGAGAATCCGGAAACAGGTTCTCGGCCTTATTATTGCGCTACAAGTTATCTTTTTGTGGGTTTGCTAAAAATACTTTTCAAACCACCTTCGTTGGTGTCTGCTTATAAATGCGAATCTTATAGTTCTATCCCTATATCGCGAAGTACGTCTGCACTCATCTGAGAGAAGGGTATGACGGGAAGGGGAGCAGACGTATGACTGCCAAGCAGCTTCTCCATCCAAACCATATTGTACCATGTGCAAAACTTATACCCGCATTTGTGGAACTCACCTACCATTTGAAACCCCAGGTATTCGTGGAACTCGACACTGTTTCGTGTCAGATATTGATCACATATTTCCGGGTAACTGATGCAGGCGTTCAGGTTTAAGATATTCTGGGCTTTGGAAATGCGTTCGATTGCTTCATAAAGCTTTCGCCCGATTCCCAGCCCTTTCATTTCGCCTTTGATGTAGATGCTCGTTTCAACGGACCAGTCGTAGGCAGCCCTGTCTTTAAAAACGCCGGTATATGCATAGCCGAGGAGCTCACCGTCACATTCTGCGACAATGTAGGGATAGTTTTCCAGCGTCCGCTGAATCCGTTTTCGGAATTCCTCGATACTCGGCACTTCATATTCAAAAGTAATTGCAGTTTCGGTTACATAGGGGGCGTAGATCAGGAGCAGCTCTTCGGCATCCTTGATCGACGCGACACGTATGCGAAATGTTTTTTGGCTCATGTCGGGCCTCTTAACCTTCTACACGCTTAAATTTGTCTGCGCCCTGCTTACAGATGGGACATACAAAGTTTTCCGGCAGCGGATCACCCTCGTATACATAGCCGCAGATCTGGCAGACATACTTTACTGATGATTTGGGCTCCTCTGCTTTATCCTCCTCCGGAAGATAGGTGGGTGCATTTTTCGGACTCTTACCTTTTACTATTTTGTGATAGTAGGAATAGGTCATCTCCGGAGCGGCATTTTCATAAACTTCTGCTGCGATCACTTCTCCTAAAAATACGGTGTGAGTGTTGGTCTCCATCTTGTCGATGACTTTACATACCACATAACCGCAGGTTTTCTTCAGGACCGGAACACCCTCGACCATCTCATAATCCACGCCGTCGAACTTATTGGCATCCTTGCCGGACTGAAATCCAAAGGTACCGATCAGGTCAGCCGGGGAGTTCTCTGCCAGGATTGAGAAAGAGAACAGGCCGGTTTTCTCAATGCAGCTGTTGGTATAATTGTCATGGTTGATACTGGCTGCGATCGTGGCGGGAGAGGATGTGATCTGCATGATGCTGTTTGCAACACATCCAGTAGGGCGGTCACCGTCCATAGTTCCAACTATATATACACCATATGACATGTTTCTGAAAATTTTTGTGTTCATATTTACCTCCTTTAATAAAATGATAATAATTACTATTATTATAGCAAATCTAATGAAAAAGTCAATCATTTATGGGAATATCTTACAGCAATTTTCGAATGTAGATAAGCGATTACAAATCGAGTGGGGCGTGAGGAATTTGTCAAATATTCTACAATCTATTGCAAGAGAGGAAGAAATCATGTAAAATAGGAAAGCAGAGCAGTAAATGAATTGCATGGCCCTGATTACAATAATAAGAAGGAGTGTAGGACAGATGAGTAAAAAACCAACGGTTTTAATGATTTTGGATGGATACGGATTGAATGAAAAACAGACCGGGAATGCAGTTGCGGAAGGCAAGACCCCGGTTATGGATAAATTGATGGCAGAGTGTCCGTTTGTAAAAGGAAATGCCAGCGGACTTGCCGTAGGACTTCCGGACGGACAGATGGGAAACTCTGAGGTAGGACATCTGAACATGGGTGCAGGACGCATCGTGTACCAGGATCTTACCAAGATAACGAAGTCAATCCAGGATGGAGATTTTTTCGAGAATCCTGAACTTCTGAAGGCTTGCAGAAATGCAAAGGAAAATGGCGGCGCACTTCATATGTATGGACTGGTTTCTGATGGCGGCGTGCACAGCCACAACACACACATTTACGGACTTCTTGAACTGGCTAAAAAGGAAGGCCTTTCTAAAGTATACGTTCACTGCTTCCTGGACGGACGTGATACTCCGCCGGCATCCGGTAAAGATTATGTACAGGAACTGGTGGACAAGATGGCCGAGATTGGTGTCGGTGAAGTTGCAAATGTTATGGGACGTTATTATGCGATGGACCGTGATAACAGATGGGATCGTGTGGAGAAAGCATACCGCGCGCTGGTATATGGAGAAGGTGTAACGGCAGATAGCGCAGTACAGGCGGTTCAGCAGTCCTATGACAAGGGCGAGACAGATGAGTTCGTTCTCCCGACCGTTGTTTTAAAGGACGGCGCTCCGACCGCAACGATCAAAGACGGAGATTCTATTATCTTCTTTAATTTCCGCCCGGACCGTGCAAGAGAGATTACCAGAACCTTCTGTGACGACGAATTTACCGGATTTGAGAGAGGGGAGAGAGTAAAGACAACTTATGTTTGCTTTACCGAGTATGATGTGACGATCCCGAATAAATCCGTTGCATTTGTGAAGACAGAGATTACAAATACATTTGGAGAATTCCTCGCAAATCATAACATGACGCAGGCAAGAATCGCTGAGACAGAGAAGTATGCACATGTTACTTTCTTCTTCAACGGCGGTGTGGAAGAGCCGAATAAAGGCGAGGACCGTATCCTTGTAAAATCTCCGAAGGTTGCCACCTATGACCTGAAACCGGAGATGAGCGCATATGAAGTTTGTGATAAGCTGGTAGAGGCGATCAAATCAAACAAATACGATGTGATTATCATTAACTTTGCGAACCCGGATATGGTAGGACACACTGGAGTTGAGGCGGCTGCGATTAAAGCGGTGGAAGCAGTTGATGAGTGTGTAGGAAAAGCAGTAGAGGCGATCAAAGAAGTGAATGGACAGATGTTTATCTGTGCGGACCACGGAAATGCAGAGCAGCTGATCGATGAAGAGACAGGTGCTCCGTTCACCGCCCATACCACGAACCCGGTACCGTTTATTCTGGTAAATACAGAAGGATATGAGCTGAGAGAAGGCGGCTGCCTGGCAGACATCGCTCCGACTCTGATTGAGCTTATGGGAATGGAGCAGCCGGCTGAGATGACCGGTAAATCGCTGCTTATCAAGAAATAGTGTGATACGCATGTGAAATTTTATTATAGTGAATGAAAGCTGCCGTTTGGGCAGAATTTGAAAGAGAAATCCCGGGTAGAGAACGTTCTTTATCCGGGATTTTGCTGTTGCCGGGCATACCTGAGTGAAGGGCCAGTGGACTGGCATTCCGGTTAAATGGATTATGATGAATTGTTGGTGTGAAAAATGAATAAAAGAGATCCTAAAAATTCAATTTGATGTCATAAAATGCTAAAATTTCCATAAATAAACAATAAAAATGCAAGAACTTGTTGACGAAACGTCATTCTTCGGATATACTATCATACAGTGAGAAAAAATGGGAGGTCTGATGATGACGGCATATAAGGATTTAAGCAGAGAAGAGCTGTTGGAACTGAAGGCAGAGTTAGAAAAAGAGTTTGAGGATGTAAAAGGTAAGGGTCTGAAACTGGATATGTCCAGAGGAAAACCTTCCAAGGCGCAGCTGGACATTTCCATGGGAATGATGGATGTTCTGGGCAGTGATACGAATCTGGTTTGTGAGGAAGGTGTGGACTGCCGGAACTATGGTGTAATAGATGGAATCAAAGAGGCAAAACAGCTTTTTGCAGACATGATGGAAGTGCCGAAGGATAATATTATTATCTTTGGAAATTCTAGTTTGAATGTAATGTATGATACGGTAGCGCGGGCGATGACTCATGGAATTATGGGCAGCACTCCCTGGGCAAAGCTTGACAAGGTGAAGTTTCTTTGTCCGGTGCCGGGATATGACCGTCATTTTGCGATAACAGAGCATTTTGGGATTGAGATGATCAATGTTCCGATGACGGAAGACGGACCGGATATGGATATCGTAGAGGAGCTGGTACAGAGCGATCCGGCGATCAAGGGAATCTGGTGTGTGCCGAAATATTCCAACCCGCAGGGGATTACCTACTCAGATGAGACCGTACATCGTTTCGCGAAGCTGAACCCGGCGGCAGAGGATTTCCGTATCTTCTGGGATAACGCTTATGGAATTCACCACTTATATGAAGATAAACAGGATTACCTGATTGAGATTCTGATGGAGTGTAAGAAAGAAGGACATCCGGATATGGTTTATAAATTCGGATCTACCTCCAAGATCAGTTTCCCAGGCTCCGGAATTGCGGCGATCGCGGCATCCGATAACAACTTAAAAGAGATTCGCAAGATGATGTCTATTCAGACCATCGGACATGATAAGCTGAACCAGCTTCGTCATGTACGGTTCTTTGGAGATATCCACGGAATGGTACAGCATATGAAGAAGCATGCGGATATTCTTCGGCCGAAGTTTGAGACCGTACTGAGTGTGCTTGAGGAAGAGCTTGGAGGTCTTGAGATCGGCTCCTGGCTCGCGCCGCGCGGAGGATATTTTATCTCATTTGACGCGATGGACGGATGCGCGAAAGCAATCGTGGCAAAGGCGAAGGAAGCCGGACTGGTCATGACAGGCGCAGGTGCAACCTTCCCTTATGGAAAAGACCCGAAAGACAGTAATATCCGAATTGCCCCGTCCTTCCCGACACCGGAAGAACTGGCGGTTGCGGCAAAGGTATTTGTGCTCAGCGTGAAGCTGGTAAGTATTGATAAGCTGCTGGGAGAGATGGCATAGGGGAGTCTGGCTAAAGAATAGCGTATGACACCGAGATGAAGGGCTGCCGGACCTTCGTCTAACCATACTTGGCAATAGAAAACAACTGTTTGGCAAAGACGGGAACGTCTGAGCTGGGCAGTTGTTTTTTCATTGCCAGGCATACCTGAGTGAATGTCCAGTGGACCTTCATCTCGGTTTAGATGATATAGGATTCATATGGTTTATTTAAGCCATAGCCTTGTTTGAGTGGAACCGGTTTGGGGCGCCTTATTGTCTGCCCGCTCAAATTCAGAAGGACTGAATGATCTCTTTATTCAGCCGTTTTACAATCTCAACAGCCAGTTTTACGCTGTTTTTATAATCTGCCATACACGCAAACCCATGGTGAGAGTGGATGTAGCGGACCGGAACGCCGATCACGATCACCGGAACGCCGCCGTTTGACATATGGATGGGTCCGCCGTTCGTGCCTCCGCCGGAGCGGACAGATTCCTGGACCGGAATGCCAAGTTCATGGCCAAGCTCCAGGGCGAAACGCTGGAAACGCGGATTCGTGATCATGGAACGGTCGAAGTGGCGGAGCATAGGTCCCTTTTTCATGGCAGTCTGAATCAAGTAATCCGGGGCAAAGGTATCATCTGCCGGGCATCCCTCAAAACAGATTGCGATATCAGGTTTCACAACGTCTCGGGTTACAAAGGCACCTCGTTCTCCGATTTCTTCCTGACAGGAAAGAACGCCGCTTACATCTACGTCAAGACATTCTTCACGAAGTTCTTTCATGGCTTCCAGAACGGCCGCGCAGCCCAGACGGTTATCAAAGGCTTTGCCAAGCATTACATCGGTAGCATTATTATATTCAAAGGTCACATCCGGCACGACCGGAGCACCGATATGGATATGGAACAGTTCCTCGACTTCTTCTTTTGATGTGGCACCGATGTCGATTACCATATCGGTAAAGGACGGGCAGGTATTCCGCTGCTCAGCAGAAAGAAAATGTACCGGGGTGCTTGCAACGATTCCGGACACCCAGTTTCCGTCATAGGTCTGCACTTTTACTTTATGTGCCGGAACCGTGTAGGGAGCCCAGCCTCCCAGCGGCAGGAAACAAAGGGTACCGTTGGGCTTGATGGCCTGGACGATAAAGCTAACTTCATCACTATGTGCATCGAGCATGACAACCGGTCGGTCATTGGTATTATTTTCTGCTTCAATGTAGACGTTGAGGTTGCAATCACGCCTGACATTACCCAGCTTTTCATCGCGGGCATACTGCATGGCAATTTCTACAACCTGATCTTCAAAACCACTTGCACCGTAGGCGTTAGATAGTGTTTCGATTAGAGCTAAAGAATTCATTTTATATCTCTCCTTATTTGATCGATCTTGTGAATCGTTGATAGTGTATCACAGAGGGGCGGAAAGTGCAAGAAAGAAGCGGGCTTTAGTAGCGTTTGATTTGCTTGGGGAATAATTTGAGGATTAGAGAGTGAAGATTTGATTAAGGAGTAAGTACGAATTTGCGAATACATGGAAAGGAGAATAAAAGGATATAAGTTGTGGAAGGATGTTCTTGCCGTGGGAGAGAAAAGAGAGTATGATAGAAGGAGACAAAGGAGGACTTATACCTATGGATAATGTAATGGAATCTAAACACCCTTTAATCCAGCACAAAATCTCGATTCTCAGGAATAAACATACCGGAACGAATGAATTTCGTAAACTGGTGGAAGAGATTGCCATGCTGATGGGGTATGAAGCGTTGAGAGATCTGCCTACGCAGGATGTCGAGATCGATACACCGATCGAAACCTGCATGTCACCGATGATTGCGGGAAGAAAGCTTGCGATCGTTCCGATTCTCAGAGCCGGGCTTGGGATGGTGAACGGGATTCTGACCTTGGTTCCGTCTGCAAAGGTGGGGCATATCGGAATGTACCGGGATGAAGAGACACATGAACCGCATGAGTATTTCTGCAAACTTCCTGCGGCAATTTCCGAGAGACTGATCATTGTGCCTGACCCGATGCTTGCGACGGGCGGTTCTGCGGTTGCGGCTGTGGATTTTATCAAACAGCACGGCGGGAAAAATATTAAGTTTATGGCGATCATCGGCGCGCCGGAAGGCATTAAAAGGCTGCATGAGGCGCATCCGGATGTACAGATTTATGTAGGACATATTGACCGGGAGCTGAATGCGAATGCATACATCTGCCCGGGGCTTGGCGATGCCGGGGACCGAATTTTCGGAACCAAATAATAGGATGCCGCAAAAGCGAAAGTGGATATTGGGCGGATAGGTGCCCACAGCTTTCGGGTAGGAAGTGTTTAACAGACGTTTATATTTGATAATCAAACGACTGCATACTATGCTTAAAGCAACAGTACGCAGTCGTTTTGTATTTCGTGCGATATAAGTAATTTACTGCATTTTTTTGTATGCCGTAGAAAGCATCAATTTAATACGGTTCAGCTGGTTGACCTCGCTGGCACCCGGATCATAGTCGATGGCGACGATGTTTGATTCGGGATGACGTCTTCGGAGCTCCTTGATGACACCTTTTCCGACCACGTGATTCGGAAGACAGGCGAAGGGCTGCGTACATACGATGTTAGGCGCGCCGCTGTGGATCAGCTCCAGCATCTCGCCGGTGAGGAACCATCCCTCGCCGGTCTGGTTACCAAGAGAAACGATATCCTTTGCCATGGATGCCAGGTGTTCAATGCGTGACGGCGGGTCAAAACGTTTACTTTCTTTCAATGCGTCCACGGCAGGTTTGCGGAACCATTCGAGGACGGAGATACCTAAATTTGCCACGCGGGCGGAAGATTTCTTCATGCCCAGATGTTCCGCCTTAAAGTTCGTGTTGTAGAAGCAGTAGAGTAAGAAATCCAGAAGGTCCGGCACGACTGCCTCGGCACCCTCCTGTTCCAGAAGCTCTACCAGATAGTTGTTGGCGGCCGGCAGGAATTTAACCAGAATCTCGCCGACTACGCCGACTCGCGGCTTCTTCACATCACGCAGTGGAAGCTGGTCGAAATCCGCTATGATGTCACGGCAGAGTTTTTTAAATTCTCTTCTGCTTAGGTGCTTCTTGGTAATAAAGTCGATTACCCTTTTTTCCCATTTTTTATGCATCGCGTTAGCAGAGCCGGGAACAGCCTCGTAGGGGCGGACGCGATACAGACAGCGCATAAACACATCTCCCAGAACCACTCCGTAGATCCCTCTGATAACCAGGTTCGGAGTAATCTTAAATCCGGGATTGCTCTCCAGGCCACTCAAATTGATGGAGATAACCGGTATATGTCCATATCCTGCTTTTTTCAGCGCACGACGGATGAAACCGATGTAGTTGGAAGCACGGCAGCCGCCGCCGGTCTGGCTGATGATGACTGCCAAGTGATCGGTGTCATATTTGCCGGAAAGAATTGCCTCCATAATCTGTCCGACTACCATAAGAGACGGATAGCAGGCATCATTATTTACATATTTCAGACCTACATTCACCGCATTCTTATTGTCGTTTTTCAGAACCTCAATCTTGTAGCCTGCCTGTCTGAATGCCGGTTCGATCAGGCTGAAATGAATGGGTGACATCTGCGGGCAGAGAATCGTGTAAGTCTCACGCATTTCCTTTGTGAATGCCACCTTCTCTATAGAAGCAGGGTGGATTTTGCGTTTTATATTTCTCTGTTCACGTACACGGATTGCCGCGATCAGAGAGCGGATACGGATACGAGCCGCACCCAGGTTATTTACCTCGTCAATTTTAAGAGAGGTGTATATCTTGTCGGAACCAGTCAGGATATCGCAAACTGCATCGGTGGTAACGGCATCCAGACCGCAGCCGAAGGAGTTGAGCTGGATGAGGTCTAAATCATCCCTGGTTTTTACATAGTTGGCTGCTGCGTACAGACGGGAATGATACATCCACTGGTCCATCACGATCAGCGGCCGCTCTACCGGATTCAGGTGGGAGATGGAGTCCTCAGTCAGGACTGCGATACCGTAAGCGGTGATCAATTCCGGAATTCCGTGGTTTACTTCCGGATCGTAGTGGTACGGGCGTCCGGCCAAAACGATGCCGCGGGTTCCGGTTTTCTCCATATAAGCGAGGGTTTCCTCTCCTTTTTTGCGGATATCCGCACGGCAGGCACTCAGCTCCTCCCAGGCAGCATGAACAGCCTCTTTGACATCACCTGCCGGAACATTGCGGGCGGCGGTAAATTCGCGCACCAGACCTTCGGCGGCAACTTCTTCGTTTGTCAGGGCAAGGAAGGGGTTCATGAAATCCACCTCGCCGCGGACGATGGGGTCCATATTATTCTTGATATTCTCCGCATAGGACGTTACGATAGGACAGTTGTAATGGTTATCCGCATCGGCAAACTCGGTCCGTTCATAGGGAATGCAGGGATAGAAGATAAAATCTACTCCTTCGTTAATCAGCCACTGCACATGCCCGTGGGCAAGCTTGGCGGGATAACATTCCGACTCACTGGGGATGGATTCGATTCCCAGTTCGTATATCTTATGGGTGGAAGGCGGAGAGAGCACCACCCGGTATCCCAGTCTGGTAAAGAAGGTAAACCAGAAGGGATAATTCTCATACATATTTAAAACTCTCGGAATACCAACCGTTCCGCGCACGGCTTTTTCCGCGGAAAGCGGTTCATATCCGAAGTAACGCTCATTCTTCCATGCAAACAGGTTCGGGATATCGCTGTTCGTCTTTTCCTTTCCAAGTCCGCGTTCACAGCGGTTTCCGGAGATGAAACGGCGGCCGCCGCTGAATTTGTTGATGGTTAGACGACAGTTGTTGGTACATCCTTTACATTTGGACATGGTTGTGGTGTATTCCAGTGCGTTGATGTCGTCGATGGAAAGCATAGTGGTAGTCTTGCATTCCTTAAAACCATAACGTTCGCGCGCGATCAGAGCGGCACCGAAAGCGCCCATGATTCCAGCGATGTCAGGACGGATCGCCTTACAGCCAGCAATCTTTTCAAAACTGCGCAGAACTGCATCGTTATAAAAGGTTCCGCCTTGAACGACGATCCGTTTTCCGAGCTCGGAAGCATCGGAAACCTTGATGACCTTGAATAACGCATTCTTGATAACAGAATAAGCAAGACCGGCGGAAATGTCAGAGACTTCCGCGCCCTCTTTTTGCGCTTGCTTTACCTTTGAGTTCATAAATACGGTACAGCGGGTCCCAAGATCAATGGGATGCTTGGCAAATAATGCCTCGTGGGCAAAATCCTGCACGCTGTAGTTCAGGGATTTCGCAAAGGTTTCGATAAAGGAACCACATCCGGAAGAGCAGGCCTCGTTGAGCTGGACACTGTCTACGGTTTGGTTCTTGATCTTGATACATTTCATATCCTGTCCGCCGATGTCAAGGATACAGTCTACCTCCGGCTCAAAATATGCAGCTGCATAGTAGTGGGCCACGGTCTCAACCTCACCCTCATCCAGAAGAAGAGCCGCCTTGATCAGGGCTTCCCCGTATCCGGTGGAGCAGGAGTGCACGATATTCACACCCTCCGGCAGCCTGCTGTAAATATCTTTGATCGCAGAAAGAGTTGTGCCCAGCGGGTCACCGTCATTCCCGTGGTAGAAGGAATAAAGAAGCGTTCCGTCCTCGCCGACCAGAGCAGCTTTTGTGGTGGTACTTCCTGCATCGATTCCCAGATAAGCATTCCCGCGATAGGAAGTAAGGTCACTGACCGGTACCTGATGCTTGGCATGGCGGTCTTTAAATTCATGATAATCGGCCTCGCTGACAAAAAGCGGCTCCATACGTTCCACTTCGAAATCCATCTGAATATGTGCGGCAAGCTGGTTCTGCATGTCTCGTAATGTGGTGATAACTTCTTTCGGCGAATTAAGTGCTGAGCCCACCGCAGCGAAAAGGTGCGAATATTTCGGCGCGATAATATGCTCATCATCCAGCTTCAGCGTACGGATGAACGCCTCCCTAAGCTCGGGAAGAAAATGCAGCGGACCGCCGAGGAATGCCACATGACCCCTGATCGGTTTTCCGCAGGCAAGCCCGCTGATGGTCTGGTTTACAACCGCCTGGAAAATCGAAGCAGCCAGGTCTTCTTTGGTAGCTCCGTCGTTGATCAGAGGCTGGATATCAGATTTTGCAAACACACCGCAGCGGGCTGCGATGGTATAAAGCGCCTTGTAGTTTCGGGCATAGTCATTGAGCCCGGTTGCATCTGTCTGTAAAAGAGATGCCATCTGGTCGATAAAGGAACCGGTACCTCCTGCGCAGATTCCATTCATCCTCTGTTCGATATTTCCATTTTCAAAATAGATGATTTTCGCATCCTCGCCGCCAAGCTCAATGGCTACATCGGTCTGGGGAGCATAGTCCTGAAGGGCAGTAGAAACGGCCACGACCTCCTGAACGAATGGAACGCCCAGATGCTTGGCAAGTGTAAGCCCGCCGGAGCCTGTGATCATAGGAGATACCCGGACCGGGCCAAGCTTATAGATCGCACGCCCGAGAAGATCGGAAAGTGTCTCCTGAATATTGGCGAAATGCCGTTCATAGTCGGAAAAAAGTACATCGTTCTCACCGTCTAAGACCGCAATCTTTACGGTAGTGGAGCCGATGTCAATTCCGAGGGTATATAGTTCTGCTTTGCTCATACATTACTCTCCTTGTCAAAAAAGTACAAAACAAGTGTATCTTTTAGTATGGTTTCTTCCTATTAAATGTGAATTTACCTATCCTTCACAATCTTATTCATTATACGACAGAATATGATAAAATACAAATGGAACTTCAAGGTATTTTCGTAGAAAATCTTAACAGGAAATTAACACCCGTTGTCATAATGTACCGAAATGTATTCCAGGCAGGATTTTCCACGGTTGACAAAACATAAGTGCAAGGCTTACAATATCAGCATAAAATCTTGGAGCAGGAGTTTGCGTATGAAAAAATGGATGGATAGGCTGGAAAGAAAGCTTGGAAGGTATGCAGTCAGGAATCTGACTATGTATCTGATGATCTGTTATGTGGTCGGTTTTGTGCTGAGTTATATGATGCCGGAGATTTTGAACTATTTTACATTAGAGATTGGTCTTATCCTTCAGGGGCAGATTTGGAGGCTGGTAAGCTGGGTGATCATTCCGCCTCAGACAAATCTTATTTTTATGTTGTTCATGTTGCTTCTCTACTATTCTCTGGGAACCACGCTGGAGAGAACATGGGGAGCATTTCGATATAATGTATATATTTTTTCGGGGATGATCTTTACGATTATCGGCGCAGTGATCGTGTATCTGCTGACAGGCGGAATAATCGGAATCGGAGCGCTATTCAGCACTTACTATATCAACCTTTCCATATTCCTTGCGTGTGCGGCGCTGATGCCAAACCTACAGCTTTACCTATATGGATTGATTCCGGTTAAGATGAAGTGGCTGGCGTATCTGGATGTGGCGCTTTTGGCAATCGATATGGTGAGAGGCGGATTGATCGTGCGGATCATTATTTTGGCCTCGCTTTTGAATTTCATTATTTTCTTTTTCTGTAATCGCAATATGCAGCCGTACAGACCAAAGGAAGTTGCGCGGAAAAAGAAGTTTCACAGAGAGATTCAAAGGCCCGTTAAACGCTATGAAGGCGGAGCCAGACATAAATGTGCCGTGTGTGGGAGAACCGAGCAGGATGATCCGAATCTGGAATTCCGGTATTGTTCAAAATGTAAAGGGAATTATGAGTATTGTCAGGATCACCTTTTCACACATGAACATGTGAAATAAAAATGCAAATGAGAATGAGAGGAGAAAGACAGGCATGAAGAAGACACCATTTGTAACAAAAGAACAGTTGGAGGAAATTGCGAGCAAATACCCAACTCCCTTCCATCTCTATGACGAGAAAGGAATTCGCGAGAATGCGAAGGCATTGAAAGAAGCTTTTGCGTGGAACAAAGGATATAAAGAATACTTTGCGGTGAAGGCAACTCCGAACCCGTATATTCTGCAGATTCTACATGAGCTGGGCTGCGGCTGTGACTGTTCCTCCTACACGGAACTGATGCTTTCCGATGCGGTAGGGGTTCATGGACATGACATTATGTTTTCCTCAAACGATACACCGAAAGAGGAATTCCAGCTGGCAGAGAAACTGGGAGGAATCATCAATCTGGATGATATCACACATATTGATTTCCTGGAAGAAGCGATCGGTAAGATCCCGGAGACGATCAGCTGTCGGTATAATCCGGGCGGACTGTTTAAGATTTCTAACAGCATCATGGACAATCCGGGAGATGCAAAGTATGGTATGACCACGGAGCAGATCTTTGAGGCGTTTAAGATTTTGAAGGCGAAAGGGGCGAAGGAGTTCGGTATCCATGCTTTCCTTGCCAGCAATACCGTGACCAATGAATATTATCCGACTTTGGCAAAGGTTTTGTTTGAGCTTGCGGTACAGCTCCAGAAGGAGACCGGGGCGCATATTAAGTTTATTAACCTGTCCGGCGGTGTCGGAATCCCTTACAGACCGGATCAGGAGCCGAATGATATTAAAGTGATCGGCGAGGGCGTGCGCAAGGTTTATGAAGAAGTGCTGATTCCTGCCGGAATGGGAGATGTGGCGATCTATACGGAGCTGGGACGTTTTATGCTCGGCCCATACGGATGCCTGGTGACGAGAGCCATCCATGAGAAGCATACGCATAAAGAATATATCGGCGTAGATGCCTGCGCAGCGAATCTGATGCGCCCGGCAATGTATGGTGCATATCATCACATTACGGTGATGGGCAAAGAAGATGCTCCCTGTGACCATGTATATGATATTACCGGATCATTGTGTGAGAATAATGATAAATTTGCGATTGACAGAGAACTTCCGAAGATTGATATGGGAGATATTCTGGTAATCCACGATGCAGGTGCACACGGCTTTTCTATGGGATACAATTACAATGGTAGACTGCGTTCCGCTGAGATTCTTCTGGAAGAAGACGGGAATGCGAAGATGATCCGCAGGGCAGAAACTCCGATGGACTATTTCGCAACATTTGATCAGTTCCCGGTATATGAAAAACTGAAAAAGTATCTGCCGTCATAGGAAACGATAAGCTGAAAAAATTGTAAAAAAATAAAGATAAAATCAAAAAGGACTTGCGAACCGGGAGAGGATATGGTATGATTAATCTCGGTTCGTGGCAAGCCGGCGTGTCGGAATGGCAGACGAGGCAGACTCAAAATCTGTTGTGGGCAACCACGTGCGGGTTCAAGTCCCGCCGCCGGCAGTATGATAGACCTTGTGGACAGGATGTTTGCAGGGTCTATTTGCATTTACAGGCACGAAAGATGATATCTGCGCACACAGGAGGGGCAAATCAATGAGTAAGATCGTTCTGATAGACGGACACAGTATATTGAATCGGGCGTTTTATGGTCTTCCGGACCTGACGAATGCGGAAGGACTTCACACGAATGCGGTATACGGTTTTTTGAATATTATGTTTAAGATTTTGGAGGAAGAAAAGCCGGAGTATCTGACAGTCGCATTTGATGTCCATGCTCCGACGTTCCGTCATGAGATGTATGCAGATTATAAAGGGACCAGAAAGCCGATGGCTGAAGAACTCAGGGAACAGGTGCCGCTTATGAAGGAGGTTCTCCATTCCATGGGAGTCGTGACGATAGAGCAGGCCGGACTGGAAGCGGATGACATACTGGGAACTTTGTCAAGACGCTGTGAGCAGGCAGGTATGGAGGTCGTGATTATTTCCGGTGACCGTGACCTGCTGCAGCTTGCTACGGAACATGTAGAGATACGTATACCGAAAACGAAACGTACCGGAACGGAGATTGAGAATTATTATGCTGCGGATGTCAAAGAGAAGTATCTCGTGACGCCGACAGAATTTATTGACGTAAAAGCACTGATGGGGGATGCATCCGATAATATTCCCGGTGTGCCGAATATCGGGGAAAAGACGGCCACAAAGATTATCGCAGAATTCGGTTCTATTGAGAATGCATATGAGCATGTGTCAGAGATCAAACCTCCCCGGGCGTCTAGGAATCTGGCTGAATTCTGGGAGCAGGCAAAGATGAGCAAGGTGCTTGCCACGATTCATGTGCAGGCAGACGTGGAATATGATCTGGAAGGCGCGAAACTGGGGAATCTCTATACGGAAGAAGCCTATGCCTTTTTCCAGAGATTACAGTTTAAGAATCTGCTGGGAAGGTTCGATGTGAAGACAGAGAACGCCCTGGAGAATTCATTTGTCATTATAAAAAAGCCCAGCCAGGCAGAAGAAATATTCCAAAAGGCAGCTTCTGCGAAGTGTATCGGCGCGGCAGTTTATAAGGATACGCAGAATGTTCTGCCGCTTTTTGCAAATACCGCCGGACTTGGAGGAATCGCACTGGCGTTTGACAAAGAAGAAGTGTACTGCCTTCCGGCAGGCGGAGAGCTTGCGCTATCCTATTTGCTGGCAGAGCTGGAAAAACTGGTTGGGACGGTGGAGCGTTTCGTGATGTTTGACTTAAAGCAGGCACTTTCCTATTTGGCAGTATCAAAAGAGGGGGAAGATCATTGTTTTGATGCGACGGTGGCCGCATATCTGCTGAATTCTTTAAAAAATGATTACACCTATGGCGACGTGGCACAGGAGCATCTGGGATTTGTCATCGATGCAAAAGCAGATCAGGAGACGAAGGCCTGCTATGAAGCATACACGGCTTATGCCGCATCCCGGGTTCTGGAAGAGAAGCTTCGCAGCCAGGAGATGTGGAACCTGTTTGCAGAAATCGAGATGCCGCTGGTTTTCACTTTGTATCACATGGAAAGAAACGGGGTAAAAGTAGAAGGCGAAGCACTGAAAATCTATGGAGAGCAGCTGGGCGGAAGAATCGTTGAGCTGGAAAAAGAGATATATGAACTGGCTGGAGAGAGTTTTAATATCAATTCTCCCAAGCAGCTGGGTGTCATTTTGTTTGAAAAAATGGGGTTAAAGGGCGGTAAGAAGACAAAAACAGGATATTCTACCGCTGCAGATGTGTTGGAAAAGCTGGCCCCGGATTACCCGGTGGTGTCCAAAATATTGGAATATCGCCAGCTTACGAAGCTGAAATCCACCTATGCCGACGGACTTGCTGTATTTATCGGTGAGGACGGGAGGATTCACGGGAAGTTTAACCAGACTATCACCGCAACAGGCCGGATCAGCAGCACGGAGCCGAACCTTCAGAATATCCCGGTCCGTATGGAATTGGGAAGGCTGATCAGAAAGGTATTTATCCCGGAGGAGGGATATGTATTTCTGGATGCCGATTATTCGCAGATAGAACTTCGAGTGCTTGCACACTGCTCGGGAGACAAGGAGCTGATTCAGGCATACCGGGAGGCAAGGGATATTCACCGGATTACGGCATCACAGGTATTTCACACGCCTTTTGAAGAGGTGACTCCGCTTCAGAGGCGAAATGCGAAAGCCGTAAACTTTGGAATCGTCTATGGTATCAGTTCCTTCGGGCTTAGCCAGGATCTTAGTATAACCCGCAAGGAAGCTGCGGAATATATCGAACGATATTTTGAGACCTACCCGGGAATCAAGAGATTCCTGGATGACACGGTGGCACATGCAAAAGAGATGGGATTTGTCGTGACGCTGTTCGGCAGACGCCGTCCGGTACCGGAGCTTGTATCCAGCAACTTTATGCAGCGTCAGTTCGGGGAGCGTGTGGCGATGAACGCTCCGATTCAGGGAACTGCGGCAGATATTATGAAAATTGCTATGATCCGTGTGGACAAAGAACTTAGAGAGCGCAAGATGAAATCCAGGCTGGTGCTGCAGGTGCATGACGAACTTCTGATCGAGACCTGGAAAGAGGAGCTGGAGGAAGTAAAAGAGATACTGAAAACATGCATGGAGGAGGCCGCGAGCCTGGACGTTCCGCTGGAGGTGGATATGCATACCGGTGAAAACTGGTATGAGGCGAAATAGTCTTTATCCCTTCAGGGCAGATGATAAAAATCAGAATATAACCGGGAGCAGATAAGTGAAATGGTGAAAATAGGAATTACAGGTGGTGTGGGATCAGGAAAAAGCCTGGTTTTGGATTATCTGAGAGAAAAATGTGGCGCATCCGTCTACCAGGCGGATCAGATTGCCCATCAGGTTCAGATGCCCGGAAATCCGTGTTATCAGGAAGTGGTAAAAACGTTCGGAAAAGAGATTTTAAGCGCGGATGAAACGATTGACCGGCAAAGATTAGGCGCGGTTGTGTTTCAGAATCCGAGGAAACTTGAGGCGCTGAATGCAATCGTACATCCTGCAGTGAATGCACGGATCCGGGAATTGATGAAAAAAGAGGAGGAGAAGGGCTGCAGCCTTTTTATTCTTGAGGCTGCGCTTCTTACCGATAAAATTTATCGGGAAATGTTGGATGAAATCTGGTATATTCATGTGGAAGAGGAAGTGCGCAGAAGCCGGCTGGCATCTTCCCGGGGGTACAGCCGAAAAAAGGTGGATGCCATGATGGCTTCTCAGCCTTCGGAAGAGGTGTTTAAGGAGAGCTGTGACCGTGTGATTGAGAACGGTGGTGTGTTTGATGAGACTGTAAGGGAGCTTGATAAGGCCGTTTCCCAGGCGTTAAAGCTTTAGCTCTCAGGAATACCGGGTGAATTTTATGCCGTATGTGGATAAGCAGGATACGGTACAGAGTAAAATGTTTATAATGCGGGGATTTAAAGTAGTTTTTGTGGAAAACCCCGTTACTGACAAGGAGAGACATACATATGAGATTATGCAGCATAGCCAGTGGGAGCAGCGGAAACTGTATTTATGTAGGGACAGACAATACGCATCTCCTGGTGGATACAGGAATCAGCAGAAAGCGCGTGGAGGAAGGCCTGGCGGCACTGGACATAAAAGGGGAAGAGCTAAGTGGGATTCTGGTCACCCATGAACACGCGGATCATATCCAGGGGCTGGGAGTATTCAGTCGAAAATACGGGATCCCCATTTATGCGACTGCGGGAACCCTGCGGGGAATTCGGGAGTATCGCGCGCTCGGAAAGATGCCGGAAGGACTGTATCATGAGGTCGTGTTGGATGAGGAGTTTGTGTTGGGGGACATTTTGGTACACCCGTTTTACATTTCTCATGATGCCAATGAGCCTAGCGGGTTTCGCTTAAGCCAGGGAGGTAAAAGTGTGGCGGTAGCGACAGACCTGGGGAAGTATGATGAGTATACCGTTAAGAATCTCCGGAATTTAAATGCTCTGCTTCTGGAAGCGAATCATGATCTGCATATGCTGGAGGTCGGTCCTTATCCTTATCCGCTGAAACGGCGTGTAATGGGAGATCGAGGACATTTATCAAATGAATTGTCAGGACGGCTGCTTTGTGATATACTACATGGGGACCTAAGTCATGTGGTTCTGGGACACTTAAGCAAGGAGAACAATTATCCGGAGCTGGCTTATGAGACGGTGAAACTGGAGGTTACTTTGGGAGACAATCCTTATAAGGGAGAGGAAATCCCGATATCAGTGGCTAAACGTGACAGTATTTCGGAAGTAATCTCGTTGTAATTGTTGTATTTTTTACGAATTGAAAAACAGTGAGCAGGAGGGTATCATGAAAAAATGTATTATTACGGTTGTAGGTAAAGATTCAGTGGGAATTATTGCCAAGGTATGTTCCTATCTGGCAGAGACGAATATTAATATTTTGGATATTTCCCAGACGATTGTGGACGGGTATTTTAATATGATGGCAGTGGTGGATGCGGAGAAATCTACGAAAGAGCTGGATATCGTCTCCGTTGAGCTTCAGGATATTGGTCTTACCATTGGCGTAGATATTCATTGCCAGAGAGAAGAGATTTTCCTGCGGATGCACAGATTATAATATAAAGAGGGCAAAAATATGATTATTAATTTTAATGAAGTGGTTGAGACCCATCAGATGATCAGTGAGGAGAAGCTGGATGTACGTACCATTACGCTGGGAATCAGCCTGCTGGATTGCGTGGACTCCAATCTGGAGAAGCTGAATGAGAACATATATAATAAGATCACAACAGTGGCAAAAGATCTTGTAGTGACAGGCCAGAAGATTGAGAGTGAGTTTGGAATCCCGATCGTAAATAAGAGAATTTCGATCACACCGGTTTCCCTGATCGCAGGGGCGGCATGCAAATGTCCGGAAGATTATGTTACGATCGCTGAGACACTGGATAAGGCTGCAAATGCTGTCGGTGTAAATTTTATCGGTGGTTTTTCTGCACTGGTTTCCAAGCAGATGACGAAAAGCGACGAGAATCTGATTCGTTCGATTCCTATGACTCTTGCAAGGACTGAGCGTGTATGCAGTTCGGTGAATGTTGGTTCTACCAAAACCGGCATCAATATGGATGCGGTGCGTCTCTGCGGCGAGATTGTAAAGGCAACTGCCGAGGCGACTGCGGAGAGAGATTCCCTGGGATGTGCAAAACTGGTGGTTTTCTGTAATGCACCGGATGACAATCCGTTTATGGCAGGAGCATTCCTGGGTGTGACAGAAGGAGACGCAGTCATTAATGTAGGCGTCAGCGGTCCGGGCGTGGTGAAAAAAGCGATTGAAGCCTGCAGAGGACAAGGATTTGAGGAACTCTGCGAGACGATTAAGAAAACAGCATTTAAGGTAACTCGTGTAGGGCAGCTTGTGGCAGGGGAAGCATCCCAGCGCCTAGGTGTACCGTTTGGAATTGTAGATTTGTCTCTGGCTCCGACTCCTGATGTGGGGGATTCTGTGGCAGAGATTCTGGAAGAAATTGGTTTGGAGCGGGTTGGCGCTCCTGGAACTACGGCGGCACTTGCTTTGCTTAATGACCAGGTGAAAAAGGGCGGCGTAATGGCATCCTCCTATGTGGGAGGCTTAAGTGGTGCGTTTATTCCGGTCAGTGAGGATCAGGGAATGATCGATGCTGTGAATGCCGGGGCGCTTACGCTCGAGAAGCTGGAAGCGATGACTTGTGTCTGCTCCGTAGGACTTGATATGATTGCTATTCCCGGAAAGACATCTCCGGCAACTATTTCCGGTATTATTGCCGACGAGATGGCGATCGGTATGGTAAACCAGAAGACGACGGCGGTCCGTCTGATTCCGGTGATCGGAAAAGAGGTCGGAGAGGTGGCAGAATTCGGAGGACTTCTCGGATATGCCCCAATCATGCCGGTAAATGAATTCGATTGCAGTGCATTTATAAGCCGGAGAGGACGAATTCCGGCACCAATACATAGTTTTAAGAATTAGGAGGCAGCCTGAAGATGGGGAAAGTAGCGATTGTAACAGACAGTAATAGCGGAATCACGCAGATGGAAGGAAAGAAGCTTGGTATTTCTGTTATCCCAATGCCTTTTTATATCAATGAAAAACTGTTCCTGGAAGATATCACCCTGACTCAGGAAGAGTTTTATAAGAGCCTGGAGGGAAATGCAGACATTAAGACTTCCCAGCCTTCCCCGGCAGATGTGACGGATCTTTGGGACAGGCTTCTGAAGGAGTATGACGAGATCGTGCATATTCCAATGTCCAGTGGACTTTCCAGTTCTTGTGAAACGGCGATGGCTCTGTCTGAGGAGTATGACGGCAAAGTGCAGGTAGTGAATAACCAGAGAATTTCGGTTACACAGCGGCGTTCTGTTCTGGAAGCGATGAAACTGGTGGATGCTGGGAGAACTGCTTTGCAGATCAAGGAGATGCTGGAAGAGACCAAATTTGACAGTGACATCTATATTACGCTGGATACCCTGAAGTATCTGAAAAAAGGCGGGCGTCTGACGCCTGCGGCAGCGGCAGTCGGGACAGTGCTTAACTTAAAACCGGTTCTTCGGATTAAGGGAGAAAAGCTGGACGCATTTGCGAAAACCCGGGGATGGAAAGCGGCGAAAAAGACGATGATTCAGACCATTAAGGATGTAATGGCGCGGGATTTTGCGGATTGTGACGGGCCGAAAGATTTATATCTGGATGCAGCCCACACCTGCAAGGCGGAGGAGGCCGATGAGTGGAAGAAGGAGCTGGAAGAGGCTTTCCCGGGCTATGATATTCACATGGATCCGCTGTCACTTAGCGTGTCCTGCCATATCGGACCAGGGGCAAAGGCGGTTACGGTTACGAAGATTCTGCATGTTGAGGAATAGGCAGGAAAACTCTGGAAAATCATATATGATCTAGACAAAATTTATGAATAGAAAACCCGCAGATGTATGAAATGTCAGGCAGTCTCGATAATGCGAGAAAGAAGCCAGTTCCATGCCGATACATCTGCGGGTTTATTGTATGTGTTATATGATACATATTTGCTGCTCATATTCATGAATAAAAGGATATTTATATTTTTCCGTTACGACCGATTCATATAAATTCGCGGCAAAAATGTCAAGGTTCAGCATACGCTCGCCGAAACAGTTAAGTTCAGGTCTGTCGGCCGGTTTTGTGATCAGCGGTATCCGGGAATTAGCTTTCATCTCTTTAAGAACCAGTGTTTGAGATTTGGAAAATCCAAGAATCCGCGCATAATGGGCATATCCGTGTTCGTGAAAGTGTGCGGTATCGTCCTTGGTGATTCCAAGTAATATGTGAAGCAGGATACGGCTGATACGGCTGAAAGTAACTTCACGGGTTTTTAATAGATTGCAGAACTGACTCCAGCTGATCAGTTTATTCCGGTTCCGGTTTATGCGGTTTGCCAGCTCCCAAGTCATATCTGCATAGAGATTCAGACTTTCGGCTGTTTCCGTGAGCAGACGGTACTTCAGCAGAAGAGAAAAATCATCCGCATCAATCGGATAACGTTTTTTATAGTTTTCGCAGAGAAGGCGGAAGGCGGACTGGGGAACCTGGTCCGCAAGAGGGAAGAGAGGCTCCGGAATCTGCAATTTACTCCAAACATTTTCGCAGGCAGAATCTACGGGAACGTCTGAAAACGATAATTTGGTCTGTGGCTGTCCGTAGGAAGGATTCGGGCCCGAGAGAATGTGCCTGATCGCGGATGCGGAACTATAGGTTTGAGAAAGCGTGGTGTCGTGATACTCGGATTCCTGCCTTTGGATCGCACAGGCACGGATAGAGCTTTGTGTCTGATAAATTGCTTTGATGTATTCAATTCCCAGAATGTTGTTCGGTTGTTCCAGAACCTGGGCAAGTGCCGTATCGCCTGTGTATTCGCCAAGCGCCCTCTGGCGGGCCAAGGGAAAAGGATCACCTTGTTTTAAATGATTTTGAAGGGAAAGGCGAAATGCCTCCGGTTCTTCGGCGAGAATCCCGGCGATCGCTTCCAGCTTTCCCGGATCGTTGCATTCGCTTCCGAAACAGAGGCAGTCCACGCATCCTAAATTGTTAAAAATCGAGACTGCACCGCGCGCAAAATACTCGGCACTACCGCATGCACACAGGACGGGAAGCTCAAGGACTACGGAAGCGCCCCCAAGCAGCGCAGCTTTTGCGCGGATGTGCTTCGGAAGAAGGGCGGGAGTTCCTCGCTGCACGAAATTGCCGCTCATCAGTACGATGGCAGCATCTGAATCTGTCATTTCCAGTGCTTTTTCGATATGGTAGCGATGCCCGTTGTGAAATGGGTTATATTCTGTAATTAATCCGACAATTTTCATTTTCTTTCCCAGAATCTCCTTGTAACTTGCTTTTGAAACGATTATACTATATAGAGAGTTTTTATGCAAAAGAATCTCTGATATCATGTTTATCTATTTTAAAACAGGATATCCGCAGCTTATTTACCATATCCGACAGAAAAGGGGGAAATGTGCCATGAATCAGGAAAAGATACTTGAGCTTCTGGAAGAAAGGCGCTACAAAGAATTAAAAGAAGAGCTGGAAAACTATTACCCCGTGGATATCGCCATGTTTCTGGAGGAAGTGGAAGAAAAACAGATGATTATTTTGTTTAGGCTTCTTGCCAAAGAGGAAGCGGCCGAGACATTTACCTATATGAACAGCGATATGCGTGAGACATTGATCAACGCCTTGACAGATTCGGAGCTGGAAGAAGTCATGGATGAGATGTATCTGGATGATACGGTCGATGTGCTGGAGGAGATGCCGGCCAATGTGGTAGACAGACTTCTGCTTGCGACAGATGAGGATACCAGAGCGCAGATCAACCTCCTTTTGCAGTATCCGGAGGACAGCGCCGGAAGCGTGATGAACGTGGATTATATCGGACTTCGCCCGGATGTGACGGTGGCGGATGCAATCCTTAAGATCCGCCAGGTAGGTATTAATAAAGAGACGATTTATACACTGTATGTGACTGAAAAAAGAAAACTGATTGGCGTAGTAGATATCAAAGATCTTCTTACCAGCAGCGAGAGCCGTACCATGGAAGAGATTATGGATACGAACATTTTGTATGCCCACACTACGGATGACCAGGAGGTCGTGGCAAGTACCATCAAGAGATATGGCCTTGTGGCGATTCCGATCGTAGATCATGAGATGTGCATGGTCGGAATCGTAACGGTAGACGATGCGATGCTTGTCCTGCAGGATGAGGCGACTGAGGATATCAGTAAGATGGCCGGTGTGACACCGAATGAAGATCCCTATTTTGGAACGAGCGTATTTCAGCACGCAAAGAACCGAAGTGTCTGGCTGCTGTTTTTGATGCTTTCCGCTACATTCAGCGGACTGGTGCTGGATCATTTTTCGCCGGTAATCGTGGCGATGCCGGTGCTCAATGCGTTTGTTCCCATGCTGACCGGTACGGGCGGTAACTGTGGTTCGCAGAGCTCGACCCTGATTATCCGGGGGCTTACTGTGGGAGAAGTGCGGTTTAAAGATATTTTCAAGGTTATTTTTAAGGAAGTTAGGGTGGCGGCACTTGTGGGGGCGTTTCTCGCGATCGTCAACGGCATCCGCGTCGTGATCATGTACCGGGGAAAAGTGGAGAATCCGGCGATGCTGGCTCTGGCACTGGGGATTACTCTGATCTGCACCATTATTATGGCAAAGACGATTGGCTGTACCCTTCCTCTGGCAGCCAAAAAGATCGGGCTTGATCCAGCTATCATGGCCTCGCCTCTTATCACAACACTTGTGGATACGGGCACAACACTGATTTATTTTACAGTGGTAATGCAGGTATTCCCTTCACTTAAGGGGCTGATATAACAAAAATCCAGAGGGTTGGTTCACGTATAACCGGCAATAAAATGTGGAAAATACCGGAAAACCCTGTCAAAAAAATAACATATCTTGTGTGCTATATTTTTATGCGTTATAATGAAAAAAGGAGTGCTGATTTTCAATTAATATTGAAAATTATGTGATATAAGAAGGGAGAAACATTATGAACGTATTAGTAATCAACTGCGGAAGTTCATCTTTGAAATTCCAGCTCATCAACTCTGAATCAGAGGGAGTACTGGCGAAGGGACTTTGTGAGAGGATTGGTATTGACGGAAGACTTACTTATCAGCCGGCCGGCGGGGAAAAGGCTGTAAATGATCTGGCTATGCCGACTCATACCGAGGCGATCCAGTTCGTTATCGATGCTCTTACAAACAGTGAGACAGGTGTTGTTAAGAGTCTTGACGAGATCGGAGCAGTAGGACATCGTGTTGTACATGGAGGAGAGAAGTTCTCCAAATCAGTCGTTGTAACAGAAGAAGTAAAGAAAGCAATTGAAGAGTGTAATGATCTTGCACCGCTTCACAATCCGGCGAACTTAATCGGTATCGCAGCGTGTGAATCTCTGATGCCGGGAACACCGCAGGTTGCAGTATTTGACACTGCATTCCATCAGACTATGCCGGAGAAGGCTTATATGTACGGACTTCCGTATGAGTATTATGAGAAATATAAAGTAAGACGCTACGGCTTCCACGGGACAAGCCACAGCTTCGTATCCAAGAGAGTCGCTGAATTCCTCGGCAAACCGTACGATGCTACCAAGACTATCGTATGCCATCTTGGAAATGGTTCCTCCATCTCCGCTGTCCTGAACGGCAAATCCGTAGATACTTCCATGGGACTTACACCGCTGGAAGGTCTGGTAATGGGAACCCGCTCCGGTGATATGGATCCGGCTATCATGGAATTTATCGCTAAGAAAGAAGAACTTGATATCGCAGGTATCATGAATGTCCTGAATAAGAAATCCGGTGTGGAAGGTATCTCAGGCGTATCCAGTGATTTCCGTGACCTGGCGGCTGCGGCAGGAGAGGGAAATGCAAGATCAGCGCTTGCATTGGAGGTATTTGCATACCGTGTAGCTAAGTATGTAGGAAGCTATGTTGCAGCGATGAACGGTGTGGACAATATCGTATTTACAGCTGGAATCGGTGAGAATGACGGAAGCATGAGAGCGAAGATCTGCAGCTATCTCGGATATCTTGGAATTGAGATCGATGAGGAAGCGAACGGAAAACGCGGCGAAGAGATCGTGATCTCGACACCGGATTCCAAAGTGACCGTACTGGTAATCCCGACCAACGAAGAGCTTGCAATCGCAAGAGAGACCGTAGCACTGGTGTAAGTCCTGACGTCTGATATGTTTTTTACCTTAGGTGTTGCGCCTGATGATGTCCCTTACACAGACGCAGACCATCGTAAGGCTCATTTTACCATATTTTGTGGATTTGGAGTGAAAAAAGGGCATAAAAACCTTAAAATTCGCAAATAATCTGGTTGACAAAAAGATTTTACATGATATAATAATCTAGGTATGAACAGGAGTAATATGTTATGATAATTAACCTGTCCGAAGTCTTAGCCGAACCGCATACATCCATTGAGGATGAGGTTGTATCCGATATGAAGGAAGTCTCTATCGGCGGGAGAACATTTCCGGTGACAGAGGTAAAGCCGGTACATATTCGCATTGAGTATGCCGGAGAGAAGAAACTTCATATTACGGGCAGTACCCAGCTTACGGCAGTGATTCCGTGTGACCGGTGTCTGGCGGATGTGACCGAGACATTGAAGTTGTCTTTTGACAAGAATGTGAATACGGATGCCGGATGCGATACGGTTTTTGACGATTCCGATGAAGCGAATTATATTGACGGATATCATCTTGATGTGGAGCAGCTGCTCTACAACGAGATTTTAGTAGGGTGGCCGACGAAAGTTCTATGCAGAGAAGACTGCAGGGGGATTTGCAGTGTATGTGGACAGAACCTCAACGAGGGTACATGTAGCTGCGAAGACACGGGGCTGGACCCCAGAATGTCAGTTATCCGCGATGTCTTTAAGAATTTTAAGGAGGTGTAACCTATGTCAATTTGTCCAAAGAATAAATCTTCTAAAGCAAGAAGAGACAAAAGAAGAGCGAACTGGAAGATGAGCGCACCGAACCTGGTGAAATGCAGCAAATGTGGAGCTCTTATGATGCCGCACAGAGTTTGCAAGGCTTGCGGATCATACAATAAAAAAGAAATCATTACTGTTGAGTAATGTGGTGAGAGAATGAGATTGAAGGGTTTTCAGAATAACTGAGAGCCCTTCATTTTTTTGTGACCCGCTATTGATTTTTAGAATGATGTTTAGTAGAATAGTTTTTAGTAATGCTGGGAGGTAAACAGTATGAAGGAAATGACGAGAGTGGTGCTGGACGCCATGGGAGGCGACAATGCACCGCAGGAGATTGTAAAAGGTGCCGTGGATGCGGTTCAGAAGAGCAGTGACATTCAGGTGATTCTGGTCGGTAAGGAAGATCTCATAGCAAAAGAGCTTGCAGGATATACTTATAATAAAGAGCAGATTACCATAAAGAATGCCACTGAAGTGATAGCAACGGCGGAACCGCCGGTTATGGCGATTCGCAGAAAGAAGGATTCTTCCATTGTCGTAGGACTCAAGATGGTGAAGAACGGGGAAGCAGATGCTTTCGTTTCTGCGGGAAGCTCCGGAGCGGTACTCGCAGGAGGACAGCTTCTTGTGGGGCGCATCAAAGGGGTGGAGAGACCGCCTTTGGCACCACTGATTCCTACAGAGAAAGGATTTTCCCTGCTCATAGATTGCGGAGCGAATGTAGATGCACGGCCTTCACATCTGGTACAGTTTGCCAAGATGGGGTCCATATACATGGAGCACGTTATGGGGATTAAGAATCCTACGGTAGGAATTGTGAACATCGGTGCGGAGGAAGAGAAGGGGAATGCTCTGGTGAAAGAGACATTTCCGCTTTTGAAAGAATGTAAGGACATTCATTTCACGGGAAGCATCGAGGCAAGAGAGATTCCTCACGGTCAGGCGGACGTAGTGGTCTGCGAGGCATTTGTGGGAAATGTCATTTTGAAGCTGTATGAAGGTGTTGGAGCCGTCCTGATCAGCAAGATCAAGGGTGGGATGATGCAGAGCCTTCGCAGCAAGATTGGCGGTCTGCTTGTGAAACCGGCGCTGAAAGAGACGATGAAGTCTTTTGATGCCAGTGAGTATGGCGGAGCACCGCTTCTGGGACTGAATGGCCTGGTGGTAAAGACGCACGGCAGTTCCAAAGCCAAAGAGGTATGTAACTCCATTTTGCAGTGTATGACCTTTAAGGAGCAGCATATCAATGAAAAAATCAGAGAATGCATTCAGGCAGAAGAGACGTTGCCTGAAAAATAAGCATGGAAAGAAAGGGTAACAGGTATGGAATTTGAAAAGTTAAAAGCGATTATTGCAGAAGTAATGACGATTGAACCGGATGACATTACGATGGAATCCTCATTTGTTGACGATCTGGGGGCAGATTCGCTGGATATTTTCCAGATTATCATGGGAATCGAGGAAGCATTTGATATTGAAATTGATAATGATGAGGCAGACAAGATTGCTACCGTAGGCGATGCTGTTGAGGCGATCAAGAACGCAGTTAACTAGGCAGAAGATAAGTGAAAAAGCCCGCTTTAGGGCTTTTTCCATTGATGGGAGAAGATATGAACAGAGATGTAAAAGATTTGGAAGATAAGATTGGCTATCATTTTAAGGATATTGCACTTTTGAATCAGGCGATGACACATAGTTCCTATGTAAATGAAAATCACCTTACAAGGATGGACTGCAACGAACGGCTGGAGTTTCTGGGGGATGCAGTTCTGGAGGTGATCTCCAGTGAGATTTTGTTTTCTGTTACCCCGCCGATGCCGGAAGGGGAGATGACGAAGCTGCGCGCGAGTATGGTATGTGAGAAAGCGCTGGCATATTGTGCAAGAGCGATGGGACTCGGTAAATACCTCTTCCTTGGGAAAGGTGAGGATGCGATGGGAGGCAGAAGACGGGCCTCCATTATTTCAGATGCCATGGAAGCACTGATAGGGGCTATTTATCTGGATGGTGGTTTTGCTAATGCAAAAGAGTTTGTCGATAAGTTTGTGATGAATGATCTGGAGGGCAAACGGCTCTTTTTTGATAGCAAGACTATCCTGCAGGAGATGGTGCAGGGAAATCAAGAGAGTCCGATCACATATCATCTGGTTAAAGAAGACGGCCCGGATCACAATAAGGTATTCCAGGTGGAAGTCCGGATTGGGGATGTGTGCTATGGTGAAGGCTGTGGACGGACCAAGAAATCCGCAGAACAGGCGGCCGCTTTTCATGCGATCATGGAATTAAAGGAAGGAAAGGCAGATCAGGTGGATGTATGTATCTGAAAAACATAGAAGTTCAAGGGTTTAAGTCTTTTGCCAATAAGATTGTTTTTGAGTTTCACAACGGGATCACCGGAATTGTGGGACCAAATGGCAGCGGTAAAAGTAACGTGGCCGATGCAGTGCGCTGGGTCTTAGGAGAGCAGCGGGTGAAGCAGCTCCGCGGGGGCAGTATGCAAGATGTTATTTTCTCCGGGACAGAGAACCGAAAACCCTTAAGCTATGCTTCCGTGGCAATCACTCTTGACAATTCCGATCATCAGCTTCCGGTGGAGTTCGAGGAAGTGAAGGTGACGAGAAAGCTTTATCGTTCTGGGGAAAGCGAGTATCTGATCAACGGAAGTGCATGCCGTTTGAAGGATATCAATGAGATGTTTTATGACACCGGAATCGGAAAAGAAGGGTATTCCATCATCGGACAGGGGCAGATCGATAAGATCTTAAGCGGAAAGCCAGAGGAGCGCAGAGAGCTCTTTGATGAGGCGGCGGGGATCGTAAAATTCAAGCGCCGTAAGAATATGTCGCTAAAAAAACTGGAAGAAGAGCAGCAAAACCTGGTTCGGGTCAACGATATTTTAGGGGAGCTGGAGAAGCAGTTCGGCCCTCTTCAAAGACAGGCTGAGACGGCGCGGGAATATCTGAAGAAAAAAGAGGAATTAAAGCGGTACGATATTAATATGTTCCTTTTGGAAACGACAAGACTGAAGGAGCAGATGAAAGAATTGGATACCAGCCTTACCATAGCTCAGGATGAGCTGAAAGATGCAACGCAGAACTATGCGGATATGAAAGCGGAATATGAAGCTATTGAGGAGCAGGTGGATGAGATTGACGCAGAGATTGAGCGCGCGAGAGGACAGCTTAACGAGACAACACTCTTAAAACAGCAGCTGGAAAGCCAGATTGCTCTTTTGAAGGAACAGATTAAGAGCGCCCGTATGAATGATGAGCATTATGAACAGCGGTCCCGGGATATCTACGGGGAGCTGTCAATAAGAGAACAGCAGATGGAATCTCTTGGCCGTGAGCAAAAAGAGATTGCAGGGAAACTGGCTGATGAGAAGATACGGCAGAGTCAGGCGCAGGAGGAACTCATCGAAGTACAGTCCCAGATCGGCTCCATTACGGAACAGATTAACCGAAATCAGGGCGAAATCAGAGATATTTTGAATAACAGAGCTTCTACCACGGCGAAGATACAGCATTATGAGACGATGCTCAGCCAGATCCGTGTCCAGAGGGCGCAGTTTAATAAGCAGTTATTAGAAGCAGATGCTGAGATTCGGAAATTGAAGGGACAGGAGACCTTACATGAAGAAGAGCTGAAGAAAATCTCCGGTGAGATTGCGGATTCTGTGGAAGAAATTAGGCAGTATGAGTCTCAGATTGATGAGCTTCAAAAAGAGATCACCCGGCAGAGTCAGCAATTACAGATTGGTCAGAGCGCATATCACAGGGAGGCTTCCAGGCTGGAATCCTTGAAAAATATTACGGAACGTTATGACGGCTATGGCGGCAGTATCCGTAAGGTAATGGAACAGAAAAATGCCCAGCCGGGGATACTCGGAGTTGTCGCAGATATCATTAAGGTTGAAAAACAGTATGAGATCGCAATAGAGACAGCTCTTGGGGGCAGCATTCAGAATATCGTCACATCCGATGAAGAGACAGCCAAACTGATGATCTCTTATCTGAAACAGCACAAATTCGGGCGTGCCACCTTCCTTCCGCTTACGGCGATCCGGGGCGGACAGGGAATCGCAAGGCCTGAGGCACTGAAAGAAGACGGCGTGATCGGAACAGCGGATCGCCTGGTAATGGTAGAGAAGCAGTATGAGAAACTGGCGGAGAATCTTTTGGGAAGGACGTTGGTTGTGGATCATATTGACACCGGCATCCGGCTTGCCAGGAAATACAGACAGTCACTTCGTATCGTGACGCTGGAAGGGGAGCTTATAAGCCCCGGTGGTTCTATGAGTGGAGGAGCGTTTAAAAATTCCAGCAATCTTCTGAGCAGGCGGCGGGAGATCGAAGAATTTGAAAAGACAGTTCTTCTGCTTAAAAAGGATATGCAGGAAGCACAGACGGTGCTGGAAAGTACTCGTGCAAAACGTGCAGAGCTTTACAATAGGGTGGAGGAAATCCAGCAGCAGCTTCAGAAGGATTATGTCACCCAGAATACGGCGAAGATCAATTTGGATCAGGTAAGATCCCGTCAGAAATATACCGGGGAGATGGTTCAGAATATTCAGAGGGAACGAGAAAAGTTAAGCGAGCAGATCGCTGAGATCGGTGAGAATCAGGATTCCATTCAGGTGGAGCTGGAAGCCAGTGAACAGCTGGAAAATGAGGCGGCTTCGAACGTAAGAGAACTTCAGGAAAAGTTGGAGATGCTCAGAGAGACGGAGAGCATTAAAGTAAAAGAGAATGAAAAAGTACACCTTTCTCTTGCGGCGTTGGAACAGAAAAATGCGTTTGTGAATGAGAACTATGAGCGTATTCAGGAAGAAATCAAAAGATTCAATCAGGAGCTGAGTCAGCTTGATGTGAGTAAAGGCGAGAACAGCGGTGAGATTCAGCAGAAAGAAGAACAGATTTTAAGTATAAGACAGACCATCGAAGACTCGAAAGAACTTTTTGAGGAAATCAACGAGGAGATTTCTAAGTCTCAGAAAAAGCGAGAGGAGCTGAACAGCCGCAACAAGGCTTTTCTCGGGAAACGTGAGGACTTATCCCGCCACATGTCGGAACTGGACAAAGAAGTATTCCGCCTTACCAGCCGGAGGGAAGCTCTGGAAGAGGCTTCCGAAAAACAGGTGAATTATATGTGGGAGGAATATGAGCTAACTTACAATCGTGCTCTTGAGATACGGGATGAGAATCTGACGGATATTGCCCACATGAAGAAGCGGATTCAGGCATTAAAAGCAGAAATCAAAGCTCTGGGCTCTGTCAATGTCAATGCAATAGAGGATTTTAAGAATTTATCAGAGCGGTATGAATTTCTAAAGGGACAGCATGACGATCTGGTAGAAGCGGAGGAAACGCTGAAAAAGATTATCGATGAGCTGGATGAAGCAATGCGCAGGCAGTTCACGGAGCAGTTTGCGCGGATTGCAGAGGAATTCAATCATGTATTTAAGGAATTATTCGGCGGAGGCAAGGGTACACTGGAATTATTGGAAGATGAGGATGTGCTGGAAGCAGGAATCCGCATTGTAGCCCAGCCGCCCGGAAAGAAATTACAGAATATGATGCAGCTTTCCGGTGGGGAGAAGGCGCTTACTGCAATCTCGCTTTTATTTGCGATTCAGAACCTGAAGCCATCACCGTTCTGTTTATTAGATGAGATTGAAGCAGCGTTGGATGATTCCAACGTGACCAGATTTGCGGGATATTTACATAAGCTGACCCAAAATACTCAGTTCATAGTGATCACCCATAGAAGGGGCACGATGACGGCGGCGGACAGGCTTTACGGAATTACAATGCAGGAAAAAGGGGTATCGACTCTGGTATCCGTTGATTTGTTGGAAGAACAACTGGATAAGTAGTAAGGAGGGTAATATGGCAGAAGAAAAAATGGGCTTTTTTAGGCGGCTTGTTTCCGGGCTTACCAAGACAAGGGAGAACATTGTTTCCGGGATTGACAGCATTTTTCATGGTTTCTCCAATATCGATGAAGATTTCTATGAGGAACTGGAAGAATTATTGATTATGGGAGACTTGGGTGTAAAGGCGACTTACGGGATTCTGGATGATCTGCGCCGGAAGGTGAAAGAACAGCATATTAAAGAGCCAATTGCGTGCAAGCAGCTTTTGATCGACAGCATCAAAGAGCAGATGGACGTAGGGGAGACCGCCTATGCGTTTGAGGAACAGACCTCTGCAGTATTGGTTATCGGGGTAAACGGCGTGGGTAAGACCACAACCATTGGAAAGCTTGCGGGAAAACTGAGAGGTCAGGGAAAGAAAGTAGTCCTCGCTGCGGCGGATACCTTTCGTGCAGCGGCGGGAGAGCAGTTAAAGGAATGGGCGAAACGGGCGGAAGCAGATCTGATCGGCGGACAGGAGGGCGCGGACCCTGCAGCCATTGTATACGATGCCGTTGCGGCTGCAAAGGCAAGAAAAGCAGATGTACTGCTCTGTGATACGGCGGGAAGACTGCATAACAAGAAGAATCTGATGGAAGAGCTTCGGAAGATAGGAAAGGTACTGGAGAGGGAATTTCCTGAGGCTCACCGGGAGACTTTAGTGGTGCTCGATGCGACTACTGGTCAGAATGCGTTGGCGCAGGCAAAAGAATTCAGCGAAGTGGCAGATATTACAGGGATTATTTTGACGAAAATGGATGGAACCGCTAAGGGCGGCATTGCCGTTGCGATTCAAGCGGAACTGGGAATTCCCGTAAAATATATTGGAGTTGGCGAGACCATTGATGATTTGCAGAAATTTGATTCAGATGAATTTGTTAATGCACTATTTACATCAGGAGAAGGAGCGGAAGAAGAATGTTAACATTAGAAAAATTTGAAGAAGCCAGTGAAATAGTGAAACGGGTCACCAGACCTACGAAACTGGTGTACAGTGAATATTTGAGCGCCCAGACCGGTGCCAGAGTATATCTCAAACCGGAGAATATGCAGTATACGGGGGCTTATAAATTAAGAGGGGCTTATTACAAAATCAGCACGCTTTCCGAGGAGGAGAGGGCGAAAGGCTTGATTACTGCTTCAGCCGGAAACCATGCGCAGGGCGTGGCTTATGCGGCAAAGGCATATGGGTGCAAAGCGACGATCGTAATGCCTACGGTGACCCCGCTTATTAAAGTAAACCGCACTAAGAGTTACGGTGCGGAAGTGATTCTTCACGGCGATGTCTATGATGATGCATGTGCCAAAGCACTGGAGCTGGCAGAAGAGCATGGATATACCTTCGTCCATCCGTTTGATGATCTGGATGTAGCTACCGGACAGGGAACGATCGCGATGGAGATCGTGCAGGAACTGCCCACGGTAGATTATATTCTCGTTCCCATCGGAGGAGGCGGACTGATCACCGGAATCTCGGTTCTTGCCAAGATGTTAAATCCCAAGATTAAGGTGATCGGAGTGGAGCCGGCCGAGGCGGCAAGCATGAGCGCCGCAGTGGAGGCAGGACATACCGTGACACTTCCAAGCGCCAACACCATTGCCGATGGTACGGCGGTAAAGACAGTTGGTGAGAATAATTTGCCCTATGTGATGGAGAATGTAGATAAAATCGTCACAGTCGAGGACGACGAGCTGGTTGGAGCATTTCTGGATATGGTAGAGAACCACAAGATGATCGTGGAAAATTCCGGACTTCTGTCTGTCGCTGCACTGAAACAGATGGATTTTACAGGGAAGAAGGTAGTTTGCATCCTAAGCGGCGGTAATATGGACGTGATCACCATGTCTTCCGTCGTTCAGCACGGACTGATTCAGAGAGACCGTATTTTCTCTGTATCAGTACTTCTGCCGGATAAACCGGGTGAACTGGTGCGGGTGGCAAAGACAATCGCAGATCAGCAGGGAAATGTCATCAAATTGGAACACAATCAGTTTGTAAGCATTAACCGGAATGCTGCAGTGGAACTCCGTGTCACGCTGGAAGCATTTGGAACTGAGCACAAGCAGAGAATCATCCGTGCATTGGAAGATGAAGGATTTAAACCAAAGACAATTGGAGCAAAATTATATTAGAAATATGAGAGCAGGGGGTATTTTCAAACACTATGTTTTCCAGAGGCAGGAGATTTGAAGGCTGGAAAAGATGGAAGAATGCACCCTGCTTTTGCTGTGAAGCATACCGAAGTTAGACTCCGGTGTGCAGTCCTTCTGGTTGTCAGGCATGCCCAATCGGCAGTCAGGAGGACTGGCATCGCAATCGGCTGGTCAAAGAATCAGAAAAGGAAGGAACGAATATGAACAACAGGAGGCCAAATCCGGGAGAATGTTACCGGCATTTTAAAGGAAATTGCTATCAGGTGATGGCGATTGCAAAGCATACGGAAACAGAGGAGGAACTAGTGATTTACCGAAGGACAGATGGCGGCGAAGGGAGTCCTGTATATGCGAGACCGCTTGATATGTTTATGAGCAGGACAGACAAGGAGAAATTCCCAGACGCCGTACAGGAATACCGATTTGAATTACAGGAGGATACGGCAGTTGCCGATGAAAATGAGCAGAATTTGATCCTGCAATTTCTAGATCTTGCATCCAGCCGGGAGAAAGCAGCATTTTTGCAGGGGCATAAGCAGGAAATGACAGATAATTTTCTGGCAGCGGCCGCTCATAGCCTGGATATGACTGAGAGCCAGATTACCCTGGAATTGCGTTACCAGGATATTTTGCATGTCTTGAAGGCAAGAATGAAGTATGAGAAGCGATAATCTGTCAAATTAACGTGAAAAAGAATAAAAATCAGATATAAAAAAGCTGAAATAGAGTCATAATGCTGAAAAGGAGAAACACTCTTGACAAGAATTGTATGATTGTATACAATTATACAAAATATTGATTTTCTTAATTTGGGAAGCCGGAAATGCGTGTGTGAAGGAGTATGAAACGATGTTTTTCTACATTTTCGGAGAGAAAAGTTGAGGGAGTTAGGAGGAGTGATTTCATGGAAAACAGAAAAGTTTATTTGAATAAGCATACAAATCTGCTGCAGCTTGAGGAGCATATGTATCCATTGGTTGATGTCAGGACCCCGAATGTCTTCCGCAACCTGTTCCATTATGATGAGATTCCGAAGATCGCGTTCAATGATAGGATCGTTCCGCATGACATGCCGGATGAGATCTGGATCACAGATACGACCTTCCGTGACGGCCAGCAGTCCAGGGCTCCATATTCGACGGAGCAGATTGTGACTATCTTTGATTATTTTCACAGACTAGGAGGCCCGAAAGGAAAAATACGCCAGTGCGAGTTTTTCCTATATAGTAAAAAAGACAGAGATGCCGTCTATAAGTGTATGGAACGGGGATATGAATTCCCGGAGGTTACAAGCTGGATCAGGGCAAGCAAGAAAGACTTTGAACTGGTAAAAGAGATTGGATTAAAAGAGACCGGCATTCTCGTAAGCTGCTCTGACTATCACATTTTTTATAAACTGAAGATGACGAGAAAAGAGGCGCTGGAGCATTATCTGTCAGTGATACGTGAGTGTCTTGAAACAGGTGTCAGTCCGAGATGCCATCTTGAGGATATCACAAGATCTGATATTTACGGTTTCGTGATTCCGTTCTGTCTGGAGCTGATGAAGCTTATGGATGAGTATCAGATTCCCATTAAGATCCGGGTCTGCGATACCATGGGATATGGCGTGAATTATCCGGGAGCCGTGATTCCGCGTTCGATTCCTGGAATCATTTACGGAATTAAGAATCATGCCGGCGTGCCAAGCGAGCTGATAGAATTCCATGGACATAATGATTTCTACAAGGCAGTGAATAACTCTACTACTGCATGGCTCTACGGCGCATGCGGAGTGAACTGTTCGTTGTTTGGAATCGGTGAGCGTACCGGCAATACGCCTCTGGAGGCGATGGTGTTCGAATATGCACAGCTTAGAGGAACCCTGGACGGCATGGATACCACCGTCATCACAGAGCTTGCGGAATATTATGAAAAAGAGATTGGGTATCAGATCCCGGGAAGGACACCGTTCGTCGGACGTAATTTTAATGTGACAAGAGCAGGAATTCATGCAGATGGACTCTTGAAAAATGAAGAAATTTATAATATCTTTGATACAGGGAAGTTTTTAAACAGACCGCCGCTGGTTGCAGTTTCTAAGACCTCTGGTCTGGCAGGAATTGCCCACTGGATCAACACATATTATCACCTGGAGGGTGAAAAGCAGGTTGATAAGAATTCTCTTCTGGTAGAAGAGGTGAAAAAATGGGTGGACGAAGAATATGAATCAGGCCGTGTAACCGTACTGACAGACGGTGAACTGGTCGCAGTCATCGATGAAGTCTGCCGGGCGCAGGGGATTACTCTGTAAGCGCAGTAAAACCGTAACTCCTGTGCTGAAAAAGGAATAAGTAAGATGCCGGTTTTTATATGACAAAAGCCAGGTAAGACCATGCATCTACGTTCTGAGCAATGCGAATGAACCATAAAAACCTACAATATTAACAAAGGTTCATCAGGAGGAGGGTAATGGAAGATTATTCATTGAGAAGTCAGGTATTTCAGACGATCAGGGAGGACATTCTGAAAGGGAAGTACAAACAACATGACGAACTTCGTGAGGCCACACTGGGAAAAGAGCTTGGTGTCAGCCGTACTCCGGTCAGAGAAGCGCTTCGTCAGCTGGAGCTGGAAGGTCTGGTTGAGATCATACCGAATAAAGGTGCATATGTGACCGGAATTTCCAAAGAAGATGTACGGGATATTTACGTGATCCGTTCCATGCTGGAGGGCCTGTGCGTCCGCTGGGCAGCCGAGCATATTACAAAGGAGCAGCTTGAAGAACTGGATGAGGTCATTCTTTTGTCCCAATATCATCTGGACAAAGGAAATGCAGAACAGCTTACGGAGCTTGACGGTAAATTTCACCGGATTTTATATGAGGCATCCGAGAGCAGGATTCTGGACCATGTACTGTCTGATTTTCACAAATATGTACAACTGGCTAGAAATAATTCCGTTAAAACAGAAGAGCGGGCAAGAAAATCCATTGAAGAGCACAGAGAAATTCTTGACGCTATCCGGGAAAATGACCTGGAGCGCGCTGAGAAGCTGGCGAATGCACATATCATGCATGTGATGGAAAACCTTCATATGGAAAAAGAGCCTGAGCTGGAAACTAATTAACTATTTTCAAGAAAGGGGCACACAACATGAGCAAAATTCAGATGACAACACCAATCGTAGAGATGGATGGAGATGAGATGACCAGAATCCTCTGGAAGATGATCAAGGACCATCTGCTGCTGCCGTACATAGACTTAAAGACCGAGTATTACGACTTGGGACTTGAGCACCGAAATGAAACGGATGATCAGGTGACCATTGATTCGGCGAATGCGACCAAGAAATATAAAGTGGCAGTTAAATGCGCTACGATCACGCCGAATGCGGCTCGGATGAAAGAGTACGATCTGAAAGAGATGTGGAAAAGCCCCAACGGAACCATCCGTGCGATTTTGGACGGAACGGTATTTCGGGCACCAATCGTGGTGAAGGGAATCGAACCGTGCGTTAAGAACTGGAAGAAGCCGATCACGATCGCAAGACATGCATATGGTGATGTTTATAAAGGAACAGAGCTGAAGATACCGGGAGCCGGGAAGGTGGAGTTAGTCTACACTGCTGAAGATGGTACTTGTCAGAAGGCGCTGGTGCATGAATTTACCGGAGCGGGTATCGTGCAGGGAATGCATAATGTAAATAATTCCATCGCAAGCTTTGCCAGAAGCTGTTTTGCTTATGCACTGGATACAAAGCAGGATCTGTGGTTTGCGACTAAGGATACGATTTCCAAACAGTATGATCACACATTTAAGGATATCTTCCAGGAGATTTTTGACGCGGAGTATAAAGAACAGTTTGAGGCTGCGGGGATCGAGTATTTTTATACATTGATCGACGACGCGGTGGCCCGTGTCATGAAATCCGAGGGAGGTTATATCTGGGCCTGCAAGAACTATGACGGGGATGTGATGAGCGATATGGTATCCTCCGCGTTTGGTTCTCTTGCCATGATGACCTCTGTGTTAGTATCGCCGGAAGGATATTATGAATATGAGGCTGCCCACGGAACCGTACAGCGTCATTATTATAAACATCTGCAAGGAGAAGAAACTTCAACGAATTCCGTGGCAACCATATTCGCATGGACGGGAGCGCTCAGAAAACGCGGCGAGATGGACGGCAATCAGGAACTGATGGAATTTGCCGACAGACTGGAAAAAGCTACGGTCGATACCATAGAAGCGGGAGAGATGACAAAGGATCTGGCTCTGATCACTACACTGCCAAATCCGAATGTTCTGAACAGTGAAGATTTTATTAAGGCGATTGCAAAGCGTCTGTAATTGTAAATTTATTGAGGTAATATGACGGAATAAAAGATGATCCGCCCGGAGTCAGAATGAAACTGCCTCCGGACGGATCATATTTTATTTTTGAATAGGAAAATAGATTAACCTTGGTTGTAGGTCTGACGGGAAGGTGCTAATGGAATACTCCACTTATTCGGCTAGTTCTTCCCATTTTTCGTAGAGTTCGGCCAGTTCGTCTTCGTTGCCGGATTTTTCTCTGGCGAGCTCCTGACATTTGACCGAGTTCGTATATACTTCTTCACGGGTCATCAAGTCATCAATCTCGGCATTGCGTTCTTCCAGGAAAGTGATGCGTTCTTCAGTACGTTTCAGGTCGTTCTGGCGCTTTCTGAGACGGGCCTGTTCTTCTTTTTGTTCCTGCCAGCTAAGCTTGGACTGGGTAGGAACAGGAGTGTTGTCGGAAGAAATGCCGGATGTGGAGGTGGTCCCGGCAGAAGAGCCATCCGAAGAGGAACTGTAGATGGCCGTCAGTTCTTCTTTTTTCTCCAGATAATAATCATAATTGCCGATATAGTTGATGAAGGTGTGGTTTACCAGGTCCAGGATTCTGGTAGCGGTCTGATTGATGAAATAACGGTCATGGGATACATAGAGGACCGTTCCGGTGTAATCGTTCAGTGCTTTTTCCAGAATCTCCTTGGAGGTGATATCCAGGTGGTTGGTGGGCTCGTCCAGGATCAGGAAGTTTGCCTCAGACAGCATGAGCTTGGCAAGCGATACACGCCCCCGCTCACCGCCGCTTAAGTCGCCGATCAGTTTGAAAACATCGTCCCCGGTGAAGAGGAAGGCTGCCAGCATGTTACGGATCTGGGTTCCGGTGAGTTTGGGATAGTCGTCGGATATTTCCTCGAAAATAGTCTTGTCCATGTGAAGAACATGGTGTTCCTGGTCATAATAACCAATCTCCACATTTGTGCCCAGCGTAAAGGAGCCTTTATCGGCAGAAATCACGCGGTTTAATATCTTAAGAAGGGTGGTCTTGCCAGTTCCGTTGTCACCGATGACTGCCACATGCTCCCCGCGTTTAATCTCAAAATTTACATCCTCGAACAGAGTCTGAGGCGGGAAAGCTTTATATAAGCCTTCCACTTTAAGAACATCATTTCCACTGATGCGGGACGGCTCCAGAGTCAGGTGTATATCGGTGTTCATCTCGACAGGTTTCTCAATCCGTGTCATTTTGTTCAGCATCTTTTCGCGGCTTTCGGCGCGTCGGATGGATTTCTCACGATTGAAGGAACGGAGTTTTTCAATAACGGCCTCCTGATGTTTGATCTCGCGCTGCTGGTTTAAGTATTCTTTGAGGCGGGCGTCGCGGAGCTGTTTCTTCTGGGCGGCAAAAACGGAGTAATTTCCCAGGTAAGTATGCAGCACTCCATTTTCCACCTCGATCACTTTTGTGACCACGCGGTTCAGGAAATACCGGTCATGAGAGACGATAAGTACAGCTCCCGGGTAATTCAGAAGATATGTCTCAAGCCATGCGATCGAGTTTAAGTCCAGGTGGTTAGTGGGCTCGTCAAGAAGCAGCACCTCCGGTTTTGTAAGCAATAATTTACCCAGGGATACCCGTGTTTTTTGCCCGCCTGAGAGGGCGTCGACCGATTTGCCGAATTCTTCTTCTGTAAATCCAAGTCCTTTCAGTACACCGGTGAGCTCACTTTTATATGCGTAGCCGTCAGCGCGTTCAAACGCTGCTGTCAGCCGCTGGTAAGTGCCAAGACGGCTATCCAGCTCCACGCCGGATAAATGGGGCAGCTCCATTTCAATCTGCCGGATCTGGCGCTCCATTTCAATAACTTCCATTTTGGCAGTTTTGACCTCTTCGTAAATACTGCGGCCACTCATGAGATCCTGATGCTGGGCAAGGTATCCCAGCGTTTTGCCCTTCGTCAGGATCACGCTGCCTTCGTCAGCGGGAAGCTCACCTATAATCATCTTTAGAATAGTGGACTTGCCAGCGCCGTTTAAGCCGACCAGCGCCGCTTTTTCCCGATCCTCTATATGAAAGGAGCCTTCAGATACAATGATCTGATCTCCAAATGCTTTTGTCAGATTATGACATGCCAGTATCATTTGCTATAACCTCCTTGTACATGAAAAAAATGGTACCGTCTCAATCATTATATCGAAAATGGGACAAAAAACAACTACTATTGTTTGACATTTTTAAGACAATCTAATATAATGGAAAAAGAAAGTAAAAGGAAGGTGGTTACTAGGTGGAAGGAAGAGAGATTTCTCAGGCAGTGATTAGAAGACTTCCTAGATACTATCGTTACCTTGGCGAGTTGTTAGAACATGGAGTTGAGAGGATTTCATCCAATGATCTGAGCAAAAGGATGAAGGTGACGGCGTCGCAGATCCGTCAGGATTTGAATAATTTCGGCGGATTCGGACAACAAGGATACGGCTATAATGTGAAATATCTTCATACAGAGATAGGCAAGATTCTTGGACTTAATGAGACCCATAATATGATTATCATCGGCGCAGGTAATCTGGGCCAGGCGCTTGCAAATTATACAGCGTTTGAAAAGCGAGGATTTATTTTGAAGGGAATTTTTGATGTGAATCCGAGGCTGGCAGGTGTATCGATTCGGGGGATTGAGATTCGCATGATGGACGAGCTGCAGAGTTTTCTGCAGAAGACGGACATCGAGATCGGGGTTCTGTCGATCCCGAAGGCAAAGGCGGTCGAGGTTGCGAGCCTGTTGGTGGATAACGGTGTGAAGGCGATCTGGAATTTCGCACATACTGATTTGAACCTGCCGGATAATATTATTGTGGAAAATGTTCATTTATCTGAAAGTTTGATGAGATTGTCCTATAACATTACCCGTTACAATGATGAGCATAAAACTGAGAAATAGTTGAAAAGGATAGCGTGTAGGAAAGAGAATTTTTCCTGCACGTTATTGCGTTATGTTGGAAAGAGGATGGATTATGAGATATATTTTGACGGCTGAACAGATGAAAGCGTCGGATACCGCAACCATAAATGAAATAGGAATTCCGTCACTGGTTCTTATGGAACGAGCGGCACTTCGGTGTGTGGAGGTTATGAAGGAAGAGCAGATTGATCTTACAAAGCCGCTGGTGGTCTGCGGCTCAGGTAATAATGGAGGAGACGGATTTGCCGTGGCACGGCTTCTTTATGAGGAGGGATATTTGCCGGAGATTGCGTTTGTTGGAAATAGAAACTCTCGCAGTGAAGAGACAAGGACACAGATGGAGATCCTTGAAAATCTTGGCATGTCCTATGGCAACAGTTTACCGGATGCGGAATATAGTGTAATTATAGACGCGGTTTTTGGAATCGGACTTTCCAGAGAAGTCAAAGGACATTATCGGGACGTGATTGAGAGGATGAACCGTTATAAAGGCGCAAAAGTGGCGATTGATATCGCCTCCGGAATCTCGGCTGATACTGGACAGGTTTTGGGATGTGCCTTTAGGGCAGACCTGACGGTAACGTTTGCCTATGGGAAGCTGGGGCAGTATCTTTTCCCGGGAAGTACTTTTTCCGGGAAAACCGTGGTGCGTCCCATAGGTATTAAAAATATGGCGCTGGAAAATAGTACAGAGGTCTCTTATATGTTTGAAAGCTCTGATCTTAAGAATCGAATGCCCAAAAGGTATGCCGATTCGAATAAGGGCACTTACGGAAGGGTTCTTTTGATCGCGGGTAGTAAGGGAATGTCCGGAGCTGCTTATCTGGCTGCAAAGGCCGCTTATCTGACGGGAGCCGGCTTAGTGAGAATTTATACGGAGGAGTCGAACCGGCAGATTCTGCAACAGCTCTTGCCTGAGGCGGTGCTTACTACCTATATAGAGCCTGATAAGGCAGGAGAAATGCAGGCAGGCAAAGCAGTAGAAGAGCAGACCGCAGAACTGCTTGGATGGGCAGATGTAGTCTGTATCGGGTGTGGACTGGGAGTAAGTGAGTGTTCTAAGGCTTTGTTAAAGACGGTTCTTAAGAACAATGCCAAACCCTGTGTGATTGATGCGGACGGCCTGAATATACTGGCGGGATTTTCTGCGGAAGAGAAGATACAATATCGACTGAATGAGAAATGCTATATTCTGACCCCGCACATGAAGGAGATGTCCCGGCTTACGGGAGAGACGGTAGAAAATCTTAAAAAGGAGCGAAAGAAGCTTCTTAGAGAGTTTGTGAAAAAAGTACATGTAGTGTGTGCTCTTAAAGACAGCCGAACGCTGGTCGCTGCGCCGGATAAAGCGCTATATCTTAATACAACAGGCAATTCTGCCATGTCAAAGGGTGGAGCCGGTGATGTTCTGGCCGGTGTGATCACCGGACTTTTGGCACAAGGGCTGGCCGTTTATGAGGCAGCTTCGCTGGGAGTGTATCTGCATGGCCTGGCAGGGGATGCCGCGCGGGACAAAAAAGGCGGGTACAGTGTGCTGGCTGGAGATATCGCAGAGGCGCTAGCCGAGATTTTACTGACATTGGAGGATGAGTAAGAATGAAAAAATACAGCAGACTGCGGGCGGTTGTTGATCTGGACGCAGTGATGTATAACATGGAACATATGCGCGCCAACATCAAAGAAGGCACGAAAATGATCGCAGTGATCAAGACGGATGGTTATGGACATGGGGCGGCACCGATCGCAGCTCTTCTGGAAAAGGAGGACTATGTCTGGGGCTACGCAGTGGCCCTTCTGGAAGAAGGGGTTCTTCTTCGTAAGGCCGGGATCAAAAAACCAATCCTCTGTCTGGGGTGTATTTTCCCAGACCAATATGAAGAGATGATTGAACAGGAAATCCGCATGACCTGCTATTCCAAAGAGATGGCAGAGATGGTTTCTGATACTTCGCTCCGTATGGGGAAGAAGGCATATCTTCATATCAAACTGGATACGGGGATGTCAAGGCTTGGGTTTCAGGTGAACCGCGAGGGCGCAGAGGAAATCTTAAGCATCCAAAAGCTTACAGGTGTTACTCTGGAAGGCTTGTTTACTCATTTCGCACGGGCAGATGAGCTGGATAAAACTTCCATGCATCAGGCGTTTGAAAAGTATCACTGGATGAAAGAACAGCTGGCAGCGGCGGGACTGGGATTCTCCTATTATCATGTGGATAACAGTGCGGGGATCATTGACTCCCCGGAGCTTAGCCTGAATCTGGTGCGGGCAGGCATTTCCATATATGGTATGTATCCGTCGGAAGAGGTGAAAAAGGAGGCTGTTCCGCTAAAACCGGCATTATCTCTGATTGCTCACGTGACGCATGTAAAATGGGTAGAAAAAGGAGTACAGATCAGTTATGGCGGGACATTTACGGCTCCCGAACGAATGCGTGTTGCCACGATACCTGCTGGTTATGGCGATGGGTATCCGCGAAGTCTGTCGGGAAAGGGATATGTACTGATCCGGGGAAAGAAAGCACCAATTCTCGGACGCGTATGTATGGATCAGTTTATGGTGGATGTTACGCAGATCCCCGATGTGCAGTTCGGAGACCAGGTGACATTGATCGGGAAAGATGGTGAGGAGCATCTGCCAGTTGAGGTGCTTAGTGAGCTGTCGGGAAGATTTAATTACGAATTCGTCTGTGATATCAATAAGCGGGTACCGCGCGAATATGTAATGGACGGAAAAGTGACAGAACAGATCGATTATTTTTAGGATACTCTTGCGCTTGCGCCAGGTTGATTGTATACTAAAATGGGTTAAGGCATCACAGAAACGTACAAAGATAGTGCCGCAGCAAAAAAGAATATGTCATAAGAACTGCGTCCCTCTTTGAAACTGGTCGGTTTCAGATAAAATGACGGAGATGCACGGTATACTTCCGGGAAAAGCTGGTAATACTTCTGTTATCTTGAAATCGGAGAGTGAATAAGGTGCAGGTAAGACGTGGAGATATATTTTATGCAGATTTAAGTCCGGTTGTGGGCTCGGAGCAGGGCGGTATCCGCCCCGTTCTGATCATACAGAATGATGTGGGAAACAGGCACAGTCCGACTGTGATCTGTGCTGCGGTGACATCCAGAATGAATAAGGCCAAATTACCCACCCATGTGGAAGTTTCTGCGAAAAGGTATCATATTGTGAAGGATTCGGTGGTCCTTTTAGAGCAGATCAGGACCGTTGATAAACAGCGGCTCAAGGATTTTGTCTGCCATGTGGACCAGGAACTGATGAGAAAGGTTGATGAGGCATTGTGTGTAAGTCTGATGCTTCATACATAGTAAGGAGATTTATTACAGGTTATGGACGAAGGTAGCAGTTTACTGCAAAAAATGCGAAGAGTATTTTCGGATAATGAGGACAAAGAGCGGACGGCGGAAGAGATTATCGAGAAAGTGGAGGAAGGTTACAAAAAGGGAGTTCTGGCAAAGCGGGAAATGAAGATGATCTGTAACATTTTCGGCTATATGGATGAGGATGTGAAGGATATCATGACCCATCGCAAGAATATTGTGGCGCTGGATGGAACGTCAACTCTGTCGGAAGCGTTGAATTTTATACTGGAGGAAAATCACTCCAGACTGCCGGTTTATGACGGAGACATCGATAATATTATCGGGCGGATTCATTTGCGCGACGCGATGAAATGTTATTTTAATGAATCGCTCAGAAACGTGCCGATCAAGGAATTAAAGGAGTTTTTGCGCCCGGTAAGTTTTGTGCCGGAGACAAGAAGTATCGATAAACTGTTCCAGCAGATGCAGCGCAACCGTGTACACATGGTGGCTGTGATTGATGAATACGGACAGACTGCAGGAATTGTGACTATGGAAGACATTATTGAAGAAATCGTCGGGAATATTCAGGATGAATATGACGAGGAAGAAGAATTGATCGTGCGCCAGAGTGACGGGACTTATCTGGTGGATGGCATGACTCAGCTTGAGGATTTGGAAGAGATTTTGGATATCAGGTTTGAGGAGGAAGACTACGATACTCTGAACGGTTACCTGATTGATTGTCTGGACCGGATCCCGTCGGAAGATGAGAAGTGTATGGTGCAGTTTGAAGGCTATGTATTCCAGGTGCTTTCCGTAGATAATAATACTATACGGAAAGTGCGGATTATGAAGAGCTGAGAGAAGAATAAGCGGGGAACAGTTTATTCTTGTCATGAATAAAAAAGAGTGTTAGAATAGAACAAGTGAACGATAAAAACAGACGAATACACAGGCGGGAGATTCGGGAAAAGAATTTTGCGTCTGTGTTGTTGGGCCTGCCGGGATGAATAGATATGACAGATTCATTTTGGCATCTAAAAATGAAAATAATACATAGGAGAGGTAGAAAACAATGTCAGGACATTCAAAATTTGCAAACATCAAGCATAAAAAGGAAAAAAATGATGCGGCAAAGGGAAAGATTTTTACAAAGCTCGGACGTGAGATCGCGGTAGCAGTTAAAGAAGGCGGCAGCGCAGATCCGGCGAGCAATAGCCGCCTGCGTGATGCGATCGCCAAAGCAAAAGCAAACAACATGCCGAACGATAATATCGACCGGAGCATTAAAAAGGCAGCCGGAGACGGAGATGCCAACAATTATGAGCGTATCGTATACGAAGGATACGGACCGAACGGAACTGCCATTATTGTAGAGGCGCTTACCGATAACCGAAACCGTACTGCTTCCAATGTGAGAAGTGCATTTACCAAAGGAAAGGGAAATGTAGGAACCAGCGGATGCGTGTCCTTTATGTTTGACAAAAAGGGTCAGATCATTATTGATAAAGAAGAGTGTGAGATGGATGCCGACGATCTGATGATGCAGGTACTGGATGCAGGGGCAGAGGATTTCAGTGAGGAAGAGGACAGCTTCGAGGTTCTCACTGACCCGGATGATTTCAGCGACGTGCGTCTTGCACTTGAGGAGGCAGGGATCCCTATGGCAAGCGCGGAGGTGACCATGCTTCCGCAGACCTGGGTAAAACTGGAAAGCGAGGAAGATATCAAGAATATTCAGAAGACCCTGGACCTTCTGGAAGACGACGATGATGTCCAGGAAGTTTACCATAACTGGGAAGAATAATTCCGGAAAACGGGAGGAAGAGTGATGACTCATAATATACAAGAGGGCCTAAACCGTTTGTTTGATATGATTCTTCCTTTGTCAGGGGAGTTTAACAAGAAAACATATGAGCAACTGTTTAAGGATCAGTATGAGAAATTCAGCCCATTGATGTTTGAAATCGCCGATATGTGTGAGAATGCCGAGGATCCGAAGCAGGCTGTGGAAGAAGCAGCCGGTGTGATCCCGCGAAGAATGCATGAGATTCTGGCGGGGGAGAAGACAAAGCGCAAAAAAGATACGGTACTAATGAAGTATAATCTGGGAATGGTCGCGTTTGTCATTCCAATTTTTCGTTATGGGCGCAGGCCAGTGCTGGAACTTGTGGTTGACCGGATGATAGAATTATGGAACGAGAATGACAGCGATATGGATATCGGCAAATCCACATTTGAGGATATCCAAGGCGGTTTCAAATCCCATCTCTGCTATATCACCACGGCTGTATGTGAGAGCCTGGGGAAGCCGGATGACTGCTATGAACTGAATCTGCTCCGGGAGTATCGTGACGGATACCTGGCAGAAAGCAAGGACGGCGCGGAAGTGATTCATGAGTACTATAATGTCGCACCGACGATCGTGAAACGGATCGGCCGCCTGGAGAATGCCGACGACATTTACCGGGGAATTTGGGAAGAATATCTTCACCGTTGCGTGGAGCTGATTGAGGAAGATAAGCAGGAAGAGTGCCGGGAAGTCTATACAAATATGGTATATGAACTGGAAGAAAAATACCTGTATCCGGTTCAATAGTATACTGGCTTGAAATGGCGGCAGGTGAAAGTGCCGCGAGAATAAACGACAGATAATGTTAAGGAGGGCTAAGCATGAGCGATTACAGAATTGAGACCAAATGTATCCAGTCGGGATATACACCGAAGAACGGAGAAGCAAGGGTTCTGCCGATTTATCAGAGCACAACCTTTAAATATGATGACAGTGATGAGATGGGAAAGCTCTTTGATCTGGAAAAGTCCGGATATTTCTACACCAGACTGCAGAATCCGACCAATGATGCGGTAGCGGCGAAAATCTGCGATCTGGAAGGAGGAGTCGCAGCGATGCTTACGTCCTCAGGACAGGCTGCCAACTTCTATGCCGTTATGAATATTGCAGAGGCAGGCGATCATATTATCTGCTCTTCAGCAGTGTATGGCGGTACATATAATCTGTACGCACATACTATCCGTAAGATGGGAATTGCGGCGACTTTCGTGGATCCGGACTGCACAGAAGAGGAACTGAATGCTGCATTTCAGGAGAATACCAAGGCAGTTGTGGGAGAGACTATTGCGAATCCGGCTCTTAACGTTCTGGATATTGAGAAATTTGCAAAAGCAGCACATGCTCACGGTGTTCCACTGATCGTGGATAACACGTTTGCGACACCGATCAACTGCCGGCCGTTTGAATGGGGTGCAGATATTGTCACACATTCTACGACGAAATATATGGACGGGCATGCATCCTGCGTAGGCGGTGTGATCGTGGACAGCGGTAATTTTGACTGGGAGGCGCATGCGGAGAAGTTTCCGGGACTTACGACACCGGATGAGACTTATCATGGACTGGTCTATACTGAGCGTTTCGGAAAAGGCGCGTATATCACAAAAGCAACTTCACAGATGATGCGTGACCTTGGTTCCATCCAGGCGCCACAGAATGCATTTCTTCTGAATATCGGCCTGGAGACACTGCATCTTAGAATGCCACGCCACTGTGAGAATGCCATTGCGGCTGCTAAATATCTGAAGAGTCATGAGAAGGTTGCGTGGGTGAATTGCCCTTCACTGGAAGGGGATAAATACTATGAGCTGGCTCAGAAATATATGCCGAACGGAACCTGCGGTGTCATTACCTTCGGACTGAAAGGCGGAAGAGATGCTGCCGTGAAAATGATGGACAGCCTGAAGATGATCGCGATCGTGACGCATGTTGCAGACGCGAGAAGCTGTGTACTTCACCCGGCGAGCCATACCCATCGTCAGATGAATGATAAAGAGCTCCTGGAAGCAGGTGTACAGCCGGATCTGATTCGTTTCAGTGTGGGAATCGAAAATATTGAAGATATTATTGCAGATCTTAAACAGGCACTGGAGGCAGTATAAGATAGAGCTGTTGTTTAATAAATAAGATGAAACCTGATAGGAATATTTTTCATAGCAGTCACATGCGGCGTGAATATTCATATCAGGTTTTTTGTGCCTTACCGATACATAGTTTACCAGGAGATGGGAAAAATAGAGGTTGTAAATATGGTGTATCAGGAGGACAACAATGTTTGACGACAGCGATGTAAAAGAATATAAAATACGGAAAAAGGGTGCGATAGCCGCAGGTGGGAAAATGAAAGAAGAATCTGTTTCAAAGAACGGCATGGCGGATGAGCAGATGAATGCTGAAAAAGCGGACCCGGAAGCGGCACAGAAGCAGACGGCTGAGGATGAGCATTTGCGGGAAATGGGGACGCTGCCTCTTAGTGAAAATCAGAGAGGCAGAATTGAGCTCTTAACGGTGATCGGAGAAGTAGAAGGGCATGAGGCTGTATCCGGGAATACCAAAGCCACAAAATATGAACACCTGCTTCCTAAACTTGCCCAGATAGAAAACAGTGAGGACGTGGATGGAGTACTGATTCTTTTAAACACGCTGGGCGGTGATGTAGAAGCTGGACTTGCTATTGCAGAGATGATTGCTTCTCTTAGTAAACCTACGGTTTCTCTGGTTCTTGGTGGCTGTCATTCTATAGGGGGACCGCTGGCGGTATCGGCAGATTACTCCTTTATCGTACCGAGCGGAACGATGATCATCCATCCAGTCAGGTCAAGCGGCATGTTTATTGGTGTGGCGCAGAGCCTGAGGAATATGGAAAAAACACAGGATCGTATTACCGGATTTCTCGCGGAGCATTCGAAGGTGTCACAGGCAAGGATAGAGGAATTGATGCTGGATTCAACCCAGCTTGTGAAAGATGTCGGTACGATGCTGGAGGGAAAAGAGGCGGTCAGTGAAGGTCTGATAGATGAAGTCGGAGGAATCAGTGACGCTTTGAAAAAGTTGCATGAAATGATAGAAGAAAATCGACAAAATTCTGATAAAAATTAAGTGATGACAGAGACTTCACCAAATGATATAATAAAATATGTATGTTCTAAGCACCCTTATCAGAATTAGTAAATGAGGTGTACAGAATATCAGGGGTTTTATTATTTAAGGGGGAAGTTGAATGGCTTCAAAAACAAGTAACAAGAAAACAACTAAGAGTAAAACGCAGTCAAAAAAGACCGGAAGCACCCGCGGCAGAACCACGGTTAAAAAGAACACGGCAGCGGCAAAGAGCGCAGCGCATTCCTTTCTTGCCACTGAAATCGTAATCTGGATGACGCTGGCAGTCAGTATTATTCTAATTATCAGTAATTTTGGGATCGCCGGTTTTATCGGTGATAAGATAGCAGAAGTGATGCAGGGGCTTTTCGGGTGGCTCGCTTATGTATTTCCGATTCTATTATTTGGCGGAGTTTCCTTTCTGGTATCCAATAGGGGAAATTCCGTTGCTTACATAAAAACAATCGCGGGGGCAGTGCTCACTGTACTGTTGTGTGTCGCGTTTGAACTGATCGATGATAGAGGAGGAAAGATTGGAAAAGCTGTCGCAGACCTGATGATCCCGGCGGTAGGCACAGCGGGTACGTGGGTGGTTACGATCATACTGATGGTGATTTGCATTGTGCTCATTACAGAGCGTTCTATTTTGGGCGGCGTCAGAAAGGGCGGTGCGAAAGCCTATGGAAAGGCAAAAGAAGATCTTCAGCGCCATCAGGAGGAAGCCCGCGAGAAAAAAGAGCGGCGCATGCAGATGGAGGAGGAGAGACGGGAGCAGAGAAGAGCTGACCGACAGGTATCAGGCGTTTCTTTTAACACAACTTTAGACAAAAAGGAGGAGGAAGCGATACCGGAAGTTCCAAAGAAAGAGACTAAAGCTTCATCTAAGAAAGCGACCAGGCGCACGAAGAAGGATGTAGAGAGTGTGCTCGCAGGAGCAGACGAAGCGGCGGCCAAACATATTCTGGAACAGACCGGACAGATTTCTCTGGATAATGTAGTTATAAACCGTACCATGCCTCTTTCAGCGAGGGAGCTGATCCCGGAGCCGGAGGCAGAGAAAGCGGCGGATCATGCGCAGGATATCAGAGAGGAAGTGCCTGATTTTCTGAAGGATGCTATGAAAGAGGCAAAAAATGCGTCTTCGGCAGTCACGACCGCAGCGATGGTAAAGGAAGCTGGAACTGTCGCAGAAGCGATGACTCCGGAAGGAAAAAGCAGTAAAAAAGAAAAAGTAGATGTAGGGCAGGCGGTGGCCGATGTGGAGCAGACGATTGCGAAAACAGCTCCCAAACCTAAAGAGTACCGTTTCCCACCTCTGAATCTGTTAAAACGTGGGGATAAGAATGGGGGAGATTCAGATATTCATCTCAGAGAAACAGCGATGAAGCTGCAGAAGACACTGCAGACTTTTGGTGTAAATGTGACGATTACGAACATTAGCTGCGGGCCATCTGTCACCAGGTATGAGCTTCAGCCGGAGATGGGAGTGAAGGTCAGTAAGATTGTGGGGCTTGCAGATGACATTAAACTGAACCTTGCAGCGGCAGATATCCGTATAGAAGCTCCGATTCCTGGAAAAGCAGCGGTGGGAATCGAAGTGCCCAATAAAGAGAATACTCCGGTTATGCTGCGTGACCTACTGGAATCAGAAGAATTTAAGAAGAGTAAATCAAAGATTTCCTTTGCGACCGGGCGTGATATCGCAGGAAAGGTTGTGGTTTCTGATATCGGGAAGATGCCGCATCTTCTCGTGGCCGGCGCGACAGGCTCGGGTAAATCCGTCTGTATCAATACATTGATCATGAGCATTCTGTACAAAGCAAGGCCGGATGAAGTAAAGCTGATCATGGTCGACCCCAAAGTGGTGGAGCTAAGTGTTTATAACGGAATCCCGCATCTGATGATTCCAGTCGTGACAGATCCTAAGAAGGCGGCGGGAGCCCTGAATTGGGCTGTGGCCGAGATGACTAAGAGATATCAGCTTTTTGCGGAATACAATGTCCGTGATCTGAAGGGCTATAATGAAAAAGTTGCGAATATTATGGACATTGATGATCCGGCAAAGCCGCAGAAGATGCCACAGATTATCATTATTGTAGATGAGCTTGCAGACCTGATGATGGTTGCACCGGGAGAGGTAGAAGAGGCAATCTGCCGTCTGGCTCAGCTTGCCCGGGCTGCGGGGATTCATCTGGTATTGGCTACACAGAGACCCTCCGTCAACGTTATCACCGGCCTTATTAAAGCCAATATGCCGTCCAGAATTGCTTTTTCAGTGTCTTCCGGTGTGGATTCACGAACGATCATCGACATGAACGGAGCGGAAAAGCTGCTCGGTAAGGGTGATATGTTGTTCTATCCGGCGGGATACCAGAAACCGGCTCGTGTGCAGGGAGCATTCGTTTCAGATAAGGAAGTACAGGCTGTTGTAGAATATCTGAAAGAGAATGGTGAAAAGGCGGAGTACAATGAAGAGATACAGAATCAAGTAAACAGTAATATCGGGGCGATGTCCGGGGCTCAGGGAGGAGCTTCTGAGCGGGATGCCTATTTCGCGGAAGCCGGAAAATTTATTATTGAGAAGGACAAGGCTTCCATCGGTATGCTGCAGAGAGTCTTCAAGATCGGCTTTAACCGCGCGGCAAGAATCATGGATCAGCTCGCGGACGCAGGTGTCGTGGGAGAAGAAGAAGGCACAAAGCCCAGGAAAGTGCTGATGTCCATGGAAGAGTTTGAACAGTACATTGACGAATATGTATAATGAGTAATTTGCTGCCACATGGTAGAGGAGCCTGTGGCAGTGTAATGTTACTGCGCGCAGAGAGAACGGTAACATACAGATACATTTTTCACAGAATACGTTCCGGAAGGGTTGCACGGGAATGCATTGTTGTGAAAAAACAATATTTCAAAAATAAGAGAGGAGAACGCAAATGATAAAAACAGACATTCAGATTGCGCAGGAGGCACAGATGGCACACATCCGCGATGTCGCGGCAAGTATCGGAATTGGGGAAGATGATCTTGAATTTTACGGCAAATATAAGGCGAAATTGTCCAATGAGCTGTGGGATCAGATTAAAGATCGCCCGGATGGAAAACTGGTGCTGGTAACAGCGATCAACCCGACACCGGCAGGAGAGGGTAAGACTACGACTACCGTAGGACTTGGACAGGCCATGGCAAAACTTAACAAGAAAGCAATCATTGCTCTTCGTGAGCCGTCCCTTGGACCGTGTTTTGGTATCAAAGGCGGAGCCGCAGGCGGCGGATATGCGCAGGTTGTTCCGATGGAAGATCTGAATTTACATTTTACCGGGGACTTCCACGCGATCACATCTGCCAATAACCTTCTGGCAGCTATGCTGGACAACCATATTCAGCAGGGAAATGCACTCCAGATCGACCCGCGTCAGGTTGTGTGGAAACGTTGTCTTGACATGAATGACCGTGTACTTCGTAACATTGTGGTCGGCCTTGGAAATAAAATGGACGGAATGGTGCGCGAGGATCATTTTGTCATCACGGTTGCGTCTGAGATCATGGCGATCCTCTGTCTGGCAGATGATCTTGACGATTTGAAACGCCGTTTGGGAGAGATCATCGTTGCCTATACATTTTCCGGAGAGCCGGTGACGGCAGAGCAGCTTCATGCAACCGGAGCGATGACCGCACTTCTTAAGGATGCGATCAAACCGAACCTGATTCAGACTCTGGAGCATACCCCGGCGCTGGTTCACGGCGGACCATTTGCCAACATTGCTCACGGATGTAACAGTGTGCGGGCTACCAAGATGGCGTTAAAGCTTGCAGATATCACCATCACAGAGGCTGGTTTCGGCGCAGACTTAGGTGCAGAGAAATTCCTGGATATTAAGTGCCGTAAAGCAGGGCTTAAGCCGGATGCGATAGTTTTAGTTGCAACTGTCCGCGCTTTGAAGTATAATGGTGGAGTTGCAAAGAATAATCTGAATGAAGAGAACCTGGAAGCACTGGCAAAAGGTATCGTGAATCTGGAGAAGCATATAGAGAACCTTCAGAAATACGGTGTGCCGGTTGTGGTTACTTTGAATTCATTCATTACCGATACAGAAGCAGAGTATGAATATATCCGTAAGTTCTGCGAAGACAGAGGCTGTGAGTTCGCACTTTCCAAAGTATGGGAAAAGGGCGGAGAAGGCGGAATCGAGCTCGCCGAAAAAGTGCTTGCGACTCTGGAAAATAAGGAAAGCCATTACCATCCACTTTATGCGGATGATTTATCACTGAAAGAAAAGATCGAGACGATCAGCAAAGAGATTTATGGAGCACGCGGTGTGGTCTATGAACCGGCCGCAGAGAAGCAGCTTGCAAAGATTGAGAGTATGGGATTTGGAAATCTTCCCATCTGTATGGCGAAGAATCAGTACTCTCTGTCTGATGATGCAAAACTGCTGGGACGTCCCGAGAATTTTGATATTCATATCCGTGAAGTCTATGTCAGCGCAGGCGCAGGCTTTGTCGTTGCGCTCACAGGAGCGATCATGACGATGCCGGGTCTCCCTAAGGTGCCAGCTGCGGATGGAATTGATGTGGTAGAAGGAAAGATTACCGGATTATTCTAGTACGAAGCTGATAGGAACCAGAAGGAGACGAAAGACAATGAAATGTATGAATTGCGGAGCAGTAATACCCGAGGGTCAGCTTATTTGCCCGGGATGCGGCAGGGAAGTACAAATCGTGCCTGATTATAATCCACTTGATGATGTTCTTACCGCCCAGGTGAAGGGCGCCATAAGCGAGACGATGTCCTTGCGTGATAACAGAGAGGCTGTGTCACGCCGCAGAACTGGGCGTACTGTGGCCGTTAGGGAAAGTGCGGACAGAGGAAATGCCGGACGCACCGGATATGCAGCCAAAAATGCAAGGACGGGTGCCGGCGGACCTCAGGGAAACGTAAGGAACGGACGTACCGGAAAAGTGTCCTCCAACACTGGAAAACCCGCTAAAGCTGCGCGTGAGGAGCAGGAGATGCGCCGCCGTCAGGCTGAAAAGAGAAGGATGATCGCAAAAAAGAAACGCATGCGGAGAATCATTATTTTGGTGATTGTCCTTGCGGTATTTATCGGACTTGGGTTCTTCCTTTATCAAAATTCTTACAGCGGGTTGATAGGGCGCGGAAACAAAGCTCTTGCAGAGAAGGACTATACGTCTGCTGAGGAAAAGTTTGAGAAGGCAAGGAAGAAGGATAAAAAACGGGGCGAAGCATACACCGGTCTCGCCGCTGTCTATATTGCACGGGATGAGCTGGAAAATGCTGAGCAAATGTTTTTGGATGCGATTCAATCTTACCCTTCTAACGTAGAGATTTACCGCGCTGCAATTCAGTTCTATTGTGATACAAAGCAGGAAAGTAAGGTTTCAGAGCTGCTTGACGAATGTTCCAGTGACGCAGTGATTTCGGAATTAAGCGCATTTGTCTCAGAGACCCCGCAGTTCAGTCTGGATGCGACGAAGGAATACGATGATATTCAGGCATTGGAATTGACAGGAGACGGAGAGGCGATTTATTATACCACGGACAGTACGGATCCCACGACTTCCAGCAAAAAATACACAGAACCGATTAAGCTGGATGAAGGAGAGACGGAAGTACGGGCAATCTCAGTGAATGAAAAAGGCATTCCCAGTCTGGTTGCATCGAGGACTTATGTGATCAAATTCCCTATAGCGGATGCTCCTGCGGTGACTCCGTCCACCGGACAGTATGAAGGAAGCCAGCAGATAGAGGTAGTAGTTCCGGCGGGATATGAAGCGCGATATACGATGGATGCCACGACACCGACGGCAGGCTCTGATCTCTATGAAGGACCGATCGATATGCCAAAAGGGAAAACGATTTTCAGCGTGGTGCTGGTCGACAAAAAAGGAAGGCTCAGCGATGTGACCATCCGTAATTATGAACGCACGGAATAATCAGGAAATATAAGACTATCAATCAGAGAGAAAAACTGGAATTATTTATAGTTTTTCTCTCTTTTTTCCTGCCCGAAAGGCAAGAAATACTTGATATTTAATCGTTTATAATTTATCATAGAATAAGTAAAACTTTTAGGAGGCATATGCAATGTACAAAATAAGAAAAGCTGAAAAATTAGCTGACAAGATTTTTCTTATGGATGTAGAAGCTCCCCGTGTTGCAAAGCACTGCGAACCGGGACAGTTTGTAATCGTCAAGATGGATGACAAAGGGGAAAGAATTCCACTGACAATCTGCGACTATGACAGAGAGGAAGGAACGATCACCATCGTATTCCAGTCTGTAGGAGCATCTACTGAGAAGATGGCAGACCTTAAAGCCGGAGACAGCTTCCGGGATTTCACAGGACCTCTGGGATGTCCTTCTGAGTTTGTTTCCGAGGACATGGAGAGCCTGAAGAACAAGAAGATTTTGTTTGTAGCCGGCGGTGTTGGTGCGGCACCGGTATATCCGCAGGTTAAATGGATGAAAGCACACGGTATCGATGTGGATGTCATTGTTGGGGCTAAGACTAAGGACATGCTGATCCTTGAAAAAGAAATGGAAGCTGTTGCAGGTAACTATTATCCCTGTACAGACGACGGCTCATATGGACATGCAGGAATGGTAACCACTAAGATCGAGAAACTGGTCGAAGAAGGCAAAAAATACGATGTATGTGTTGCGATCGGACCGATGATCATGATGAAGTTTGTCTGCCTGCTCACCAAGAAACTGGAGATCCCAACTATTGTCAGCATGAACCCTATCATGGTAGACGGAACCGGTATGTGCGGTGCATGCCGTCTGCGTGTAGGCGATGAGGTTAAATTTGCATGTGTTGACGGACCGGAGTTCGACGGACATCTTGTGAACTTTGACGAAGCTATGAAGAGACAGCAGATGTATAAGACTGAAGAAGGCAGAGCATTGTTAAAATTACAGGAAGGTGACACACATCACGGCGGATGTGGTCATTGCGGAGGTGAAGAGTAATGGCAGACGTATTAAAGAAAGTGCCTGTAAGAGAGCAGGATCCGAAGGTTCGTGCAACCAACTTTGAAGAAGTATGTTATGGATATAATCAGGAAGAGGCTATGGAAGAGGCTTCCAGATGTATCAACTGTAAGAACGCGCAGTGCGTAAAGGGATGCCCGGTCGGAATCAATATTCCGGGATTTATCCATGAAGTAAAAGAAGGAAATATCGAAGAAGCTTATAAGATCATCGGACAGTCTTCCGCACTTCCGGCAGTCTGTGGCCGTGTGTGTCCGCAGGAGTCTCAGTGTGAGGGTAAATGTATCCGTGGTATCAAAGGTGAGCCGGTATCCATCGGTAAACTGGAGCGTTTTGTAGCAGATTATGCTCTGGAGCATGATATCAAGCCGGTTGGCGCAGACAAGAAGAACGGACATAAGGTTGCCGTGATCGGTTCCGGTCCGGCAGGTCTTACCTGTGCAGGTGACCTGGCTAAGCTTGGCTATGACGTAACCGTATTTGAGGCACTTCATGAGCTGGGCGGCGTACTTGTTTATGGTATTCCGGAGTTCCGTCTCCCGAAACTGAAAGTCGTTGCAAAAGAGATCGATAAAGTAAAAGAGCTTGGTGTAAAATTTGAGTCTAACGTGGTAATCGGTAAATCTACTACCATTGACCAGTTGATCGAGGACGAAGGATTTGAGGCAGTATTCATCGGTTCCGGCGCAGGTCTTCCGAAATTCATGGGAATTCCGGGAGAGAACGCAAATGGTGTATTTTCTGCAAATGAGTATCTGACCAGAAGCAACCTGATGAAGGCTTTTGATGATTCTTATGATACCCCGATTGCGGCAGGCAAGAAGGTTGCTGTTGTCGGCGGTGGTAACGTTGCTATGGATGCTGCGAGAACTGCACTTCGTCTCGGCGCTGAGGTACATATCGTATACCGCCGTAGCGAGGAAGAGCTTCCGGCCAGAGTAGAAGAAGTACATCACGCAAAAGAAGAGGGTGTACAGTTTGATCTTCTTACCAACCCGGTTGAGATTCTGGAAGAAGACGGATGGGTAAAAGGTATCAAGTGTGTTCGTATGGAACTTGGCGAGCCGGATGCATCCGGAAGAAGACGTCCGGTTGTGATTGAAGGATCTGAGTTCGTGATCGATGTGGATACGGTTATCATGTCACTTGGAACCTCTCCAAACCCGCTGATCTCTTCTACGACCGAAGGCCTTGAGGTGAATAAATGGAAATGTATTGTGGCGGATGAAGAGTTTGGTAAGACATCTAAAGAAGGGGTTTATGCCGGCGGAGATGCTGTTACGGGTGCAGCTACAGTTATTCTGGCGATGGGAGCTGGAAAGGCTGGAGCGAAAGGTATTCATGAATATCTGTCTAATAAATAATGTTTTTTGGAATTGGGCTTCCCTTTTTGGGGAGTCCAATTTTTTGAGGGAATGGACAAGTTTGGGTAGGGATGCTATAATCGAAGGAATATGAGATTTGAATGGAGGTTTTGTGGTATGAGAAGAAAAGACAGGGAAGTTTGTGATTTACAGGAGATTTTGGAGATTATTGATGAGTGTAAGGTTTGTCGGATTGGGTTTTGTGATGAGGGGAAGGTTTATATTGTACCGGTGAATTTTGGATATAAGTTTGAGGATGGGAAGCTGGTGCTGTATGTTCATGGTGCGAGGGCCGGATATAAGTATGAGGTTCTGGCGAAGAATCCGCTCGTGGGATTTGAGATGGATTGTGAGCATGAGCTGGTGAAAGCAGATGTGGCTTGTGGGTACGGGTATCGGTTTGCGAGTGTGATTGGAAATGGTGAGGCTGAGGTTGTAACGGATGTAGGTGAGAAGCGGGAGGCTCTTGGGATTTTGATGAAGCACCAAACGGGCGGAGAGTTTGTGTTTGGAGAAAAGGAGGCTGCTTCGGTTACTGTGATGAAGGTGACATCTGAGCAGTTTACTGCTAAGCGGAGGAAATAAGTGGTATGAATCAGTTGGTGGAAGAAATTAAAAGAGAGCTTCAGGAGCTTGCGGAACCGGAGTACCGTGATTTTCATGCGCATCTTTTACCTGGGATTCAGAATATTATGGGTGTGCGGGTTCCCGCTATGCGGAAACTGGCTAATAAGGTGGCAAGGCAGGACTGGAGGGCATATCTTAAAGAGGCATCCGATGATACATATGAGGAGATCATGGTTCAGGGGATGGTGATCGGGTATGCTAAGATGGAACTGGCAGAGAGAATCGGTTATTTGGATGTGTTTGTGCCGAAAATCAATAACTGGGCTGTCTGTGATTGTTGCACAAGTACATATAAATTTATGGCAAAGGATCAGGAGCTGTGGTTTGAATATCTGTTAGGACAAATCGAGGCCGGGACGGAGTTTCGTGTCCGGTTTGGTGTGGTAGCGCTCATGGATTATTTTGTGAGCGAAGAGTGGATTGACCGGGTGCTTGCGGTGTATGATAAAATCCGGCATGAGGGGTACTATGTGAAGATGGCGGTCGCCTGGGGAATCTCCGTGTGTTATGTGAAATTTCCGGAAAAGACAAGAGCGATGCTTGAGGATAATCAACTTGACGATTTTACACAGAATAAGGCGATACAGAAAATCCGGGAGTCTTACCGGGTTTCACCTGAGGAGAAGGAAGAGTTAAAACGCCTAAGAAGGTGATTGTGTCGTTGGGTGAGGAAAGTGTGAGGGAAAAGAACGTGAAGATTATTATTTCGCCGGCGAAGAAGATGCAGGTGGAGTCGGATGTTATGGAGAGCGTGGGAACTCCGTGGCTGCTGGAGGAGACCCGGAGGGTTTTAGCGGTTATGCAGGGATTTTCCCGGGAGGAACTGAAGCGGATCTTTAAGGCGAATGACCGGATTACAGAGGAGAATTACCAGCGGTACCGGGAGATGGATTTGGCGAGGGGACTTACTCCGGCGGTTTTGGCTTATTCGGGTCTGGCGTTCAGTAATATGGCGCCACAGGTGTTTACGGATGGGCAGTGGGACTATGTGAAACGGAATTTGAAGATTTTGAGTGGGTTTTATGGGATTTTGAATGCGCTGGACGGTGTTGTTCCATATCGGCTTGAGATGCAGGCGAAGGTTGCGATTGATGGAAAGCGGGATTTGTATGAGTTTTGGGGAAATCGGATTTACCGGATACTTGCGGATGAAGTAAGGGCTGAGAGCGCCGGTGAAGACGGACGGGTGATATTGAATCTCGCGTCTAAGGAGTACAGCCGGGTAATTGAGCCCTTTGTAGAAGAAGATATTCGGTTCGTTACTTGTGTGTTTGCAGAGTATGTGGATGGGAAATTGGTTACCAAGGGGACGAAGGCGAAGATGGCGAGAGGCCAGATGGTCTCTTTTCTGGCAAAAGAGAATGCAGTGACGCTTGAGAAAGTCAAAGAGTTTCGTGAGTTGGGATTTGTCTGGCAGGAAAAACTCTCAAGCGACGGGCAATTCGTGTTTGTGGAATCAAAAGGATAAGAATCGTTTTTGGCAGGAGGAGAACAGGGAATGGATTACCAGTATGTTTTGTTTGATTTGGATGGAACGATTACGGAGTCGGAGCCTGGAATCGTGAATTCTGTGTGTTATGCACTCGATAAGATGAGGATTGCTGTAGAGAATAAAGCAGACCTGAAGAAATTTATCGGGCCTCCGCTGGTGGATTCCATGAAGTGTTTTTATGGAATGAGTCAGAAGGAAGCCGAGCAGGCGGTCGTGTATTACCGGGAGTATTATGCGGAGAAAGGAATTTTTGAAAATGCGGTATACGATGGATTTACCGAGGCAGCGCAGAGATTGAAGGATGCGGGAAAGGTTCTGGCAGTGGCAACCTCGAAGCCGGAGAAGTATGCAAAAAGAATCGCGGAACATTTTGGCTTTTCTGATTTGTTTGCCGGGATATACGGTGCTTCTATGGATGGCTCCCGGCTTAATAAGTCAGATGTGATCCGGTATGCACTTGAAGCCTTGCAGATTGATGAGACCCTGAAAACGGCAGTTTTAATGGTTGGAGACCGGGAGCATGATGTTCTGGGAGCGAAGGAGAATGGGATTGATTGTATGGGTGTCCTCTACGGATATGGGAACAAGAAAGAACTGGAGACGGCAGGTGCAAAGTATATCGCAGAGAGCACACTGCAGATTGCGGATCTCGTTTTAGCGTAGTTTATTTTATTAGAATTTGGTATAATCTATAGAATGAGACTGGGAACTTTTGAAGCTGTGATGGCATAGATGGAGTTCAACAGATTTAGCGAAGAGTCTATTTGGGCTCTTCGTAGGAGGAGTTTAGGTAGGAAAGGATGAGAGCTGTACAGTTTTTGACGGTGTGATTCCAACGACATTGAGGAAAACCGGACAGAGCTGCAGGGCTTTGATGAATAGAATATATGGATTTTTTGGAAAATGTAACTAAGAAGCTGAGAGAGAGGCTGGCGGAAATCGATCAGACTCTTTTAGAGGGGCAAAAAGAAATTGAAGATATGCACGAGTATTACTGGGAAAATTATACCGAGATGGATGAGTTCGGGTATGAAGAGTATGATAACCAGCAGGCGCTCTTTCAGCAGGTGAATGCAAATCAGGAGCAGCAAAAGCTGAGGCACCGGTATGAGAAAATGCTGGATTCCCCGTATTTCGGACGGGTTGATTTCGTGTTCGACGGGGAAGAGGAGGCAGAGAGTTTCTATATAGGAATCGCAAATTTTGCCCCGAAAGCAGGGATGACACCGCTGATCTATGACTGGAGGGCTCCAATAAGCAGTCTGTTTTATGACTATGACCGCGGAATGGCCGGTTACGAGGCTCCGGGAGGAAGGATCGAAGGAGAGATCACATCGAAATGGCAATATAAGATTAAGAATGGCAAATTGATTTACGGGTTTGAGAGTGATACGAAGATTGATGATGAGATTTTAAAGCAGGAGCTTGGAAATAACGGGGATGTGCAGCTTAAGAATATTGTCCGTACCATCCAGAAGGAGCAAAATGCGATTATCCGCAATACGAAAGACCGGATTCTGGTGATTCAAGGAGCCGCAGGAAGCGGGAAGACATCGGTTGCACTGCACCGGATCGCGTATCTTTTGTACCATGACCGGGACAGACTGCGGGCATCGGATATTCTGATCTTATCGCCGAACAGTGTGTTTTCAGATTATATTTCTCATATTCTGCCAGAACTTGGCGAGGAAAATATACAGGAAATGAGTTTTGATCTGTTTGCATACCATGAGATGAAGGATACGGCATATGACTGTGAAGACAAATATAATTATTTGGAAAAGGTTATGAAATTTCCAGATCTGGGAATGCAGGCACGTTTTTATGAAAAATCGTCGGGCTTCGCAGGGCAGATTGAGGGATTTCTTGCAATACTTGAGGACCGGCTGATGGAGTTTTCCAGTGTGAAATTCCGCAGAGAGGAGATACCGGAGGAGAGAATCATTCATCTGTTTTATTTTAAATTCCAGGAAATACCGCTGCTTGCCCGCATGGATGCGGTGAGGGAATATTTTGTAGATGAGTACGAGACGCTGCACGGCAAACAGATCAGTGAAGAGGATGCGCAGTATCTTCGTGAACAGTTTGACCGTATGTATGTGTCGAAGGATATCTATGAGATTTATAATTGGCTTTTAGAAGAACTGGGTTATCAGGAACTGCCAGATGTAGAGATGGAAAAGCGTCTGATTGAGTATGAAGACGTGTATCCTATGCTGTATCTGAAATACCGTCTTAAGGGAGGCAGAAAGCATAAGCATATCAAACATTTGGTTATTGATGAGATGCAGGACTATTCCTACATGCAGTATATGATCCTGGCATATCTTTTCGACTGCCGCATGACGATCCTGGGGGATCGTGCCCAGACACTGGATACGAAGATTCAGGATGTTTTGATGTTCCTTCCGAAGATTTACGGAAAGAAGATGCGGAAAATCGTGATGAATAAAAGCTATCGAAACACCTTGGAAATTGCCCGCTATGCGGAGAAAATCGCAGGAGAAGGAGGGCTGGAATTTCTGGAGAGACATGGCAGGGAAGTCGTTGAACAATCCTTTGACTCTGATGAGGAGATGATTCAGAAACTGAAAGAGGAACTGCGGGTCGGTCCGGATGGTTTTGAGACTGCTGCCGTTATCACTATGACGCAGGAGGAAGCGGAGGATATCAGCCGGCTTTTGAAAAACAGGGGAATTGATGTGAATTATATTGACCGGGACAGCACGACTTTTAGAAAAGGAGTGACCGTCACGACATTTTACATGGCGAAAGGCCTGGAATTTGACCAGGTATTTACCCTGATCAGAGAGGAAGGGAATCCGCTTCTTAAGCAGGCAAAATATATTTGTGCCACCAGGGCACTGCATGAGCTTTATATGTACACTGTCAGATGATAACAGAGAATTAAAAGGGGCGATCGTCGACTTATATCAGGCAGCGGAGCTCGCAAAACGTATGGGAATCGTTATAAAAGATACATAGGGGAAGGTTCATGAAAATCACAATTATCACTGTGGGAAAAATCAAAGAAAAATATTTGAAGGATGCCATTGCGGAATATAGCAAAAGACTCAGCAAATATTGCAAACTGGAGATCGTTGAAGTGGCTGACGAGAAGACGCCGGATGCCGCAAGCGAGACGATGGAAGAGCAAATACGAAGCAAAGAGGGAGAGCGAATACTAAAATATATCAAGGATGATATGTATGTGATCACGCTGGAGATCGCAGGAAAGATGGTCACCTCGGAAGAGCTGGCACAAAAAATAGAGAATCTGGGAATCCAGGGAAAGAGCAACGTGGCATTTGTGATCGGCGGCTCGATCGGACTTGGCACTTGTGTGCTGAAACGGTCGGATTTCGCACTCAGTTTTTCCAAAATGACATTCCCGCACCAGCTTATGAGGGTGATCTTGCTGGAACAGATTTATCGGAGTTATCGGATCATTAGCGGGGAACCATATCACAAATAAATGAGGTTTTTTATTATTAAGAATATGATGCAAAGGTATAACTATGGTATAATTACTTACGGTAAGTCAAAAAATTGAGTGTATGCGGAGGTTATATATGCAATATCAAGAAGTACAGAAAATAGCAAAAGATACTATTAAATTTGCAAGGAATCATATTCACTCAGGGATGTCGCTTCTTGAGATAAGAGAAATGTGTGAGCGTAAAATGCTGGAACTTGGAGCGGATTCCTTTTGGTATTGGGATATAGGTGCTTTTGTATTTGCAGGAGATGAAACTAATGTTTCAATTTCCGGCACACAATACAAAACCAGTGACAGAGTTATTGGAAATAATGATATTATTACTATAGATTTAAGCCCACAGAACGTTGATATATGGGGAGATTATGCAAGAACTCTTGTTGTTGAAAACGGAAAAGTGGTAGAAAATGAAAATATAGCAAACGATGAATGGAAAAGAGGAATACTAACTGAAAAAATTCTTCACGAAGAAATGTGTAGATTTGTAACAGCACAGACAACATTTGGGAGAGGTCGCATTTTTTACATTTGAACCTCATATAAGTACTACCGGTTCAAAGTATGGGTATAAGCGAGAAAATATATATTGCTTTGAATCTGGTAAAGTGGTTGAATTATAGGAGATAATATTTCGCAACAATTTTGTTTTAATAGATTTAGAAAATTAATAATTTTGAATATAGGAATTATATTATAATGTTTATAAAGATAATCTAAAAGGATTGATAATTTATGTGTACAAAAAAAGAGTTGAAATTTAGTGTTTTTCTTATTTACAATCTGGCAGAGAAATGGGAAAAAACGCCATCTCAAGTGTATAATATCTTAAATCGAACACGCATTTTAGACGATTATATATTTGTATGCTATGATACATTGCATACTTTGGGCACAGAATATTTAGTGGAAGACATAACTGAATTTGTAAAGGAAAAGGGAGTTGCTGTATGATTTTATATCATGGAACTACTAAAAGAATAAATCATCCG
>Ga0129308_1000302_pt1 | contig 83294 bp, 81 predicted proteins | sample L827metagenome_FD_94440 | JGI IMG/M metagenome (GOLD analysis project Ga0129308, IMG submission 94440) | Ring-tailed lemur group fecal microbial communities from Wisconsin, USA - L827 metagenome | ecosystem: Host-associated > Mammals > Digestive system > Large intestine > Fecal | place: USA...
GAGTCGAACTGACATTCGGTTTTTTGTAAAACATACCGAAGGTCTATTAAAGTTACCCTTTTTTCTGAAAACCATATCAAAATCTTTTTCAAAAAGTTCTTGACATATCACCAGAATGCTTTACTTGATTTCAAAATACGTGACATGATCATTTCCTGGGTTGCTTCCTTTCCATCAACCTCACCCACAATTCTTCCTTCATTCATGATATAGATCCTGTCAGACATGCCAAGAACCTCGGGAAGCTCTGATGAAATCATGATCACGGATTTGCCCGCTGCGACCAGATCATTGATAATACAGTAGATCTCATATTTTGCACCTACATCAATACCCCTTGTAGGTTCATCAAGAATCAGGATATCCGGTTCTGTAAACATCCATTTTGCCAACAGTACCTTCTGCTGATTACCTCCGCTTAAATTTCCAACGTTCTGTTCTACGGTAGGACATTTGGTTTTCAGCTTTTCCCTGTATTCATCTGCTACCGCATACTCTTTGTCTGCGTCAAGTACGCCATGGCTGCTGACGTTTCCAAGGTTAGCCAGAGTGGTGTTTGTTTTGATCGAATTACTTAAGATCAGACCATTGCCTTTTCTGTCTTCCGTTACATAAGCAAGTTTCTGTTTGATCGCATCAGAAACGGTGTTCATAGTTACTTCTTTTCCATTCATAAACACCTGTCCGCTGATGCCTGTTCCATAGCTTTTTCCAAAAATACTCATGGCAAGCTCTGTACGCCCTGCTCCCATAAGTCCGGAAATACCCACTACCTCTCCCTTATGGACTTTAAAGGAAGCATTATCTACTACTTTCCTCTCAGAATACAGAGGGTGATGGACTGTCCAGTTTTTAACCTCCATAGACACATCACCGATCTTTACATGAGGACGTTTCGGGAAGCGGTCGGTAAGTTCACGTCCTACCATTCCCTGAATGATACGTCCTTCAGAAATATCATCCGTCTTTTTGTCCAGAGTTTCAATGGTAGATCCGTCGCGGATTACTGTGATCTTATCTGCCACATAAGAAATTTCATTCAGCTTATGTGAAATAATAATGGAAGTCATGCCTTCCTTTTTGAATTTCAGAAGAAGCTCCAGAAGCGCTCTGGAGTCATCCTCATTCAGAGAAGCAGTCGGCTCATCCAGAATCAGAAGCTTTGCATGTTTTGCAAGAGCCTTTGCAATCTCTACAAGCTGCTGCTTGCCTACTCCTATATCTTTGATCAAAGTACGGGAAGATTCTTCCAGTCCTACTGTTTTCAAATATTTATCTGCCTCTCCGTAGGTTTCATTCCAGTTGATCGAAGCGGCAGTTCCCCTCTCGTTTCCGAGATACATATTTTCCCCGATAGTCATATAGGGGATCAGCGCAAGTTCCTGATGTATGATAACGATCCCTTTTTCTTCACTGTCTTTAATTTTTGCAAATCTGCAGATCTCACCATTATAAATGATATCTCCCTCATAAGAGCCATATGGATAAATACCGCTGAGTACGTTCATAAGAGTGGATTTTCCAGCGCCGTTCTCGCCTACCAGAGCGTGGATCTCTCCCTCTTCCATCTTCAGATTTACATTGTCCAGTGCCTTCACACCAGGGAAAGTCTTGGTAATATTTTTCATTTCCAAAAGTATTTTAGCCAATGATATCCCTCCCTAAATTTTAAATGAGAAGGGGGCGGAAACCGCCCCTTTCTTAGTCTTTAGTTTTATTTAAGCTGATCTGCTGTGTAGTAACCGGAATCAATAAGGATTTCTTCATAGTTGTCTGCTGTTACAACGGTTGGCTCGCAAAGGTATGTCGGAATGATGCCTGTACCATTGTCATAGCTTTCCGTATCGTTTACTTCTGCTTCTTCACCGTTCAGAACGGACTCAACCATCTTAACAACCTGGTCTGCAAGTGTACGTGTATCTTTAAAGATATCCATAGCCTGTTTTCCGGCTGCAAGGTTTTTCACATTTGCAATATCACAGTCCTGACCTGTAACAACCGGATAATCGCCGGTGTAGGAAGCTGCCAGAGAGTTTGCTACGCCAAGGGCTGTGGAGTCATTGGAGCAGAGAACAGCGTCAAGTGTTGTTCCGTCAGAGTAGTTACCTGCAATAATGGTATCCATTCTGTCCTGAGCCTTTGCTGTATCCCATGCCTGAGTTGCGCATTTCTCAAATTCTGTCTGTCCGGATTTCACTACGAGAACACCCTCGTCAATGTACGGCTGAAGCACGTCCATAGCGCCGCCGAAGAAGAATTTTGCGTTGTTGTCATCCGGTGCGCCTGCAACAAGCTCAATGTTAAACGGTCCTTTTTCTTCTTTCAGGTTCAGAGCCTCTTCAATATATTCGCCCTGTTTCTGTCCTACCATATAGTTATCAAATGTTGCATAGTAGGAAACCGCATCAGATTCCATCAGAAGACGGTCATATGCGATAACCGGGATTCCCGCTTCTTTTGCCTGTTTCAGCGGCTCGCCCAGAGAGCTTCCATCAATTGAAGCAATGACAAGGATATCGCACGCATTGGAAATCATGTTCTCAACCTGAGATACCTGAGTTGCAACATCATTGGATGCATACTGAAGATCTACTTCAAATCCTGCTTCTTCCAGAGATTTTTTCATATTTTCGCCGTCCTGGTTCCATCTCTGAAGATCCTTGGTAGGCATTGCCACACCTACAAGTTTTTTGTCATCTGCCTTAACCTCTGTCTGTAATGCCGGTACAGCTACAAATCCGGCTGCCATAGCTACTGTCAAAAGACCTGCAAGAACTTTTCTTCTCATAATGAATTCCTCCGTTTTCTTTTTTAGGTTTTCGTTCCTTTTGATGTACTTACTATAGCATGAGGCAGTCTGGAGTTAGTTGGCATGGTTCTGGAGATTTTTTTCAAATAAAAAAATGTCCTGTATGATACAAGACATTTTTGTTGCAAAAAAATCCTATTGACTGTTTTTAACATTAAAATCCTGATTCTGCACATTCAGATATACATCATCCCTGCTGTGAACGCCTCCTTCTATGATCACCTGATCCATATTTTCACTGGAGACATATTCCGGTTCCAGGAAATAGCATGGTACGTCATAGGAGCCATCATCCATGGTTTTTCCATCCAGTCCCAGATCCTCTCCTTTCGCAAGCTTTACTGCCATTTCAGCTGCCTTTTCCGCCAGACTTTCCACAGATTTGTAGGCCGTCATCGTCTGTGTTCCCTCCACGATCCTCTGGCAGGCTGCAACGTCTCCGTCCTGTCCTGCTACCGCAAGACTTCCCGCTCTCCTTGTCTCTGCCAGAGTATTCACCACCTGGCTTGCAATATCGTCATTTCCACACATGATCCCTTTTACATCAGGGAACCGCTTCAGTCCTTCATTCAGATCCTCTGCCGCCTGCTCTGCCAGCCAGCCCGGGCAGTTGCTCTGATAGACCACTTTAAGGCTGCTGTCCTCTATCACACGGTTAAATCCTTCCCGTACAAGCTTTACATTATTATCCTCTTCCGGTCCCTGAAGCATAAAGATTTCTCCTCCCTCAGGTATTGCCCCGACCAGTGCTTCCGCCATATATTCTCCTACTTTTTCATTGTCAAAAGAAATGTAAAGGTCTGAATCCGCATTCTGGATCAGACGATCATAAGAGATCGTGTGGATCCCCGCATCCTTTGCCTCCAGCATGATCCTGGAAAGAGCCTGACAGTCCGCCGCCACCACAACCAGAACATCCACCTGTTTTTTGATCAGATAGCGGATCTGTTCAATCTGTTCCTGAAGATCTCCATTTGCATTCTGCACATTGACCTCTGCTCCCAGCTTGTCTGCCGCTGACACAAATGCGTCTCTGTCTCGAAGCCATCTCTCGATCACAAAAGAATCAAAGCTCAATCCGATGCTGACTTCTTTTTCTTCCTGATCGCTTTCTATTTCAATATGTTCTTCTGTTTTCTGATTTTTCTCTCCACAGCCTCCCAGAAACAACAGTACAAAAACCAGAATAAGACACCCTTTTCCAACTTTTTTCATATGTTATCCCAGCCTTTCTCTATATTCACTTGGAGTTACTCCTTCATATTTCTTAAAGATCCTGCTGAAATAATTAGGATCTCCATAACCGGACATTACGCAGATTTCTTTAATAGAATAAGAGGGATCTAAAAGAAGCTTCTCCGCATTTTTCATCCTTATCTTCGTCAGATACTCGATAAAGTTCTCTCCTGTTTCCTGTTTAAAAAGCTTACTGAAGTAATAGGGACTGATATCCACGATCTTTGAGACTTCATCCAGTGTCAGATCCTTCTGGAAATTCTGCCGGATATAGTCTTTGGCTTTCTCCATAACAGATTCTGATCTTTTTTCTCTGTCAGCGCCTGCATTTATACGGAACTTCTTTTCCTGCTCACGGAACCATCTTCTGACCTCTTCCCTGGTTTTCAGGCTTTCAATTTCTCTGATATAGCTTTTTTTCACCTCTTCCGGACATTCTTCTTCACTTTCCGCCTCAGCCGGAATATCATTGATATGTACAACATGGCTTTTTCCCTCTCTGAGGGCCTGTACCGCTTCTGAATAGGATTCCCTTAAATTCTGTTCTTCCCGGATCCTTCCTATACCTGCGCGAAATCGGCTGTCTATCCTTGTTTCCAGCTTATAGATCATATTTCTTGTTTTGGTCAGGATATGAACACGTTCATCATAATCAATAGAAGCATTTTCATACGGAATCAGAAGAACCACCCGGTTTCCCATAACAGGTCCTACCAGACAGTGAAAAAACTCTCTGGCAATCTCCCTGATATCCGGATAAAACTTTTCTGCACGCACTCCTGCTCCTACCGCATTTGTCAGTTCTCCGTTTTCCTGACTGTCTCCAAATTCCACCACGATCATAAAACCATACTTTTCCTGTATACCAAGAAGCTGTCTGTAATTGTCATTATAATTATGAAAGCTGTCCATCAGAAGGATATTATATAAATAGCCACTTTCCAGAATAGGGATCACCGTCTCCAGTTTTTCACGGATTTCCAGATCATCACTTCTCTTCTGTCTGTCCTCATCTACTTTTTTCATCGCTTTCATGCACACATCGATAACCACCCGTTTATTTACCGGTTTGGTCAGATATTCCAGAACTCCCAGATTAATGGCTTCCCGTGCATAGCTGAATTTGTCATAGGCGGAAATAACAATAAAAAGCATATTTTTATTATATTTCCGGATTTCCTTCATTGCCTGGATCCCATTAGGACCGGGCATCTGAATATCCATAAAGGCAATATCCGGGCGGAAGCTTTCTGCAAGCTCAATGACCGCTCTTCCTGTTTTTGCAGTGGCGACCTCACACTCCTCTCCAAAATTGGAGGTAATAATATTTTTCAGTGCTTCAAGCATGATTCCTTCATCATCTGCCAGCATGATTCTGTACATTTACTTTTTTCCTCCTGTTCGTGGAAGTCTCAATATAATCTCTGTTCCCATATTTACGCCCGGACTGTTGATCTCTACCAGATTTTTCTGATCGTAATAAAGCTCCAGACGGCTGATCACATTATTCATCCCTACTCCTGTAGAATCTGACTGTTCCTCAGCCTCTCCGGAATTCCCGCTCAGGACCTCCCGGATCCGTTCCTGACTCATCCCTTTTCCATTATCTTTTATCCGGATAAGAATCTGATTCGCCGCTCCGGTAATTTCCAGTAATATTTTTCCCTCCCAGTCAATATTACGGATTCCATGATTGACTGCATTTTCCACAATAGGCTGAAGGATCATGCTGGGAATCCGGCAGTCCATCAGACTTTCATCCACGGCTTTTGTAAAATGGATATCTCCGGCAAACCGGACATTCAGAATATAAATATAGTTGTCCACCGCTGTAAGTTCTTCCTCAAGACTTGCATCTTCCAGCCCCTTCTTTACATTATAGCGGAAGAAATCCGCCATTTTCTCCACAAAAATACAGGTCTTTTCCGCGTCCTCCATCATGGCAAGCTGCGCGCCTGCATTCAGGGAATTAAAAAGAAAATGAGGATTGATCTGAGACTGCAGATACTTCAGCTGAGCTTCTTTGAGATGGTTTTCCATAAGAAGCTCTTTTTCCATCATCTGCTGCTCCTTTTCCATACTTTCCTTCGTGCGGATGATATACTCCTCCAGGCTTTCCACCATAGTGTTAAAAGCTCTTGTCACAATTCCCACTTCATCCAGTGCATCCGTCCGCGGCATTTTTACATTAAAGTTTCCCTTTCCAACCAGATTGGCGGTTTCTGCCAGATTCGTAAGTGGTTCAATCATTCCCTTCGTGATGCCAAAAAGCATCATTGCTCCAAGCCCCATCATCAGCACCATAAGAACCAGACTTGAAATTTCCAGGTATTCCAGCATCTCCCGGAGTGTCTGATAACTGGATGAGTTATTGCGAAACTGCTGACTGTTCAGTTCGTTGATATAAAAATTAATATATCCATAAAGCTTCCGGGACTGGTCATACAGTTCCTTATACTTTTCTACATTACGGCTTCTTTTGGCAGTTACCGCCTCCTCTGTAATGGAAGCATATGTTTCTGACATACTTTTGATATTTTTTTCCAGAAGTCTGGAGGGATTCGACGATATCTGACTGCTTAATTTATCAAGAAGATTTACATAATTTTGCTTGCTTCTGTAATAGCTTTCCAGAGAATCTGAGGACTTCACACTGAGATAGGCATAAAGGTCTTCCTGTACCCTTTGCAGAGAATCGGAAAGCTCTGTCAGATTCACGTTGCTGGAATAGACCGTGTCCATTCTTTTTATTGTCTTATTTACCTGCCCATACAGGATCACATTGATCGCAAGCATCATGGTCATAATGCTTCCTACTGCCAGCATCACCTTTCTTGCAAGGGGAATGTCCTTCCATCTTTTTTTATTCATATTTTTTATTCCTCTTCTTCTGCTGTTTCCGCAGAAACTGCTTTACGTGCTTTACGAAGGTCCTCTTTTCCCAGGAATTCAAGCTCTGCATTATAATAGGAATTCGCTCTTCCCTCCTGCTTCAGCTCCCACAGTGCATCCACACAGTCCTTTCCCATTCCTTCCGCATCCAGTGTACAGGTCACAGAGATCAGCCCTTTTTCCACTGCACTGCGGATGGTTTCGGAAATATAATAACCAATGATCTTTACTTCACCTACCATGTTATAATCGATCATTGCCTGATAAGCGCACTCTGTTGTCATCTCATCCATGCAGACAAGAATCTGCGGGGGGCCTTCCGGTGACTGAAAGATCATTCGGATGGCTTCCTCAATGTCAAATTTGTTCTCCGGAGCAAGATTTTCTGCCCGGATTTCAATTCCTTCTGTATTGTTCTGGCTTAAAACTGCATTGCTGATCTGACTGTAAAGCTGATTTTTTTCCAGATCTCCTTTTTCACTGTCCAAAAGGATCAGGATTCTCTTTGTATTTTCGTCCAGAAGGCGTACGATCTGCTCTCCATATGCCTGTCCCATCTGGTAGTCATTAACCCCCACAAAGCTCTGGCGTCTGCTGTCAGGAGCATCGTTCATAATCGTGATCACAGGGATTCCGGCAGCTTCCGCTTTGTCGATCTCATTTTTAAGGGCATCTTCTCCATTATATTCCAGGATGATCCCGTCCACTCCTGACGCAATGCTGATTTCCATATAATCAATTTCATCATACCCTGTTTCCATATCACTTGCATGGAACTCCACATATGCGTCATGCTCCTCTGCGGTTTTTCTGGCACTTTCATAAACAGCCTGCCAGAATTCGCTTTTTCCGCTGCCTACGATCATTTCATACTGCCTGTCGTAATTCCTGATCTCCTCTGCCTTCTCAAGACCGCTTTTTTTCCACACACTTTTATAAAAATTATTTGTGAAAAACAGGAAAAACCCCACTATAAAAATCCCCAGCAGAAGTAATCCTATTCCTTTGTTCTCCGATTTCTTCATCTGCAGTTCCTTCCGTTTTTTTGCATAATTCCTTTAAATTATAACTTTTTTTCACTATTTTTAAAACTTCTTTTTTGACCTGTTCGTAGCTGCTTTTTGATATACCGGAACAATTTTATCAAATCCTCAGAGGGCGTTTACTTTTCCAAGATATGGCTACAATATAAAAAACAAATATGCTATAATGATTTATCAGCAGCTATATTTATAAAGTAAGAAAGGTTGTTTTCATGAAAAATAAAATTATAAAATACCTGAAAAAATCCTTGTGCGGTGTTTTATGTACAGCAATGGCTTTTATCCCAACAGCCTCTGTCTTCGCCACAGAGTATGACGAAACAGGAGCTCCTATCGTAACTGCCACCCCCACGCCTGATCCACATACAGAATTTTATGACCAGGCAGCTTCTACAGATAATATTCCCGGATGGCCGCAGGGTCCTAAGATCGAAGGAGAATCTGCCATCCTTGTAGACATGATCACCGGAACTGTTCTGTATGCAAAAAATGCCGACAAGGTTCAGTACCCTGCCAGCATTACCAAGATCATGACTGCGCTTCTTGCCGCAGAGCATCTGGATATGAAAGACAAACTTGTCATGTCGGAATCTGCCGCACATGGCATCACCATCAGCGACAGTTCCAGTATCTATGCAGATACCGGAGAAGAGCTTACTATAGAGCAGGCGATGATGGCTGTCATGCTCCAGTCCGCCAATGAAATGACACTGGCCCTTGCGGAAGAAACTTCTGGCTCTGTGAAAAAATTTGTAGAATTGATGAATCTGAAGGCAAGGCTTCTCGGTTGTACAGGAACTCATTTTAACAATCCCAACGGACTGCCTGACGAGCTTCATTATACAACCGCCAGTGATATGGCAAAAATCGCCCGTGCTGCATGGTTTAATCCGACTTTCCGCAAATATGCTACTACTACTTATTATGAAATTCCCCCCACAAATAAATTTGCAGAAACTCGTTATCTTCTTAACCATCATAAAATGATGAAAGGCAATACCCGCGCTTACGAAGGTGTTCTTGGAGGAAAAACCGGCTATACAGATGCTGCCGGAAATACGCTGGTAACCTATGCACGGAGAGGCAATCTGTATCTTGTTTCCGTTGTCATGAAATCTGTAAATGGAGCATATTCCGATACGGCTGCTCTTCTGGATTACGGTTTCAACAGCTTTACGAGATCCGCTGTAAAAACAGAACCGGAAAAGATCGCGGTTTCCTGTCTTCCTTCTGAAAAATATATACTGAAAGATTATAAGGATTCTGTTTTATTTTACCGTGTCCAGACACCTTCTGTTACTCTTCCAAACGGTACAGATATCAATACCTTGAATAAAAGCCGTAAATTCAAAAAAAATCCTGCAGGCCTTCCCCTTCTGGAGATCACCTACAGTTTTAATGGCCAGCAGACCGGCTATGCAAGATATTATCAGAAATCTCTGCTATCCGATCTGCTCATCTGAACTATGTTTTACTTTGCGTTTTCTGCGGAGAGAATCTCGCTTCTGGCGGAGTTCCTCCGCTTTTTGTTCGTTTACAGGCTTTAACGTCTTTACCGCATAAAACGTATCTTCATCTGTTCTGCGGATTCTGACTTTTCCTTTAATATATCCATGCTCCTGACACTGAGAAATACTCTCATACATTCTGGAATTATTCATAAACCATCTCAGTCTTCTTTTTGCCGGAAGATGGCAAACCGGACAGCGGGTACTTACCACCTCCCGGTCTTTTATAACTTTTTCCCGATCATGAAACTGTCTGGATATATATTTGTCATATGTGGGATATGAGATATAAATCTCTTCTTTTCTATTTTTCGGCGGCTGATAAGTATCAACGGAATAATAAGGAATAATCTCTGCCATATCCAGTTTTGCAAAGACTCTGGCCGTATATTCCGCATCTTCCAGCGCTCTGTGAAAATCTTTTTCTTTTTCAAGATCCAGGCAGTCAATGGCATATTTCAGGCTTCTTCTCAGCTTGATATTTTCATGAAACCAGCTGAACAGCTTCTGAACATCATAATAAACCACAGGACCGGGCAAAAGATCAAGAAGACCATAATATCTCATATTTCTCTGAAGTTCCATCAGATCCTGCATGCCCCAGGTACAGAATACAAAATCTTTTCCACACCAGTCCAGAAACTCCCGGACTGCCTGAGGAAAGGATATCCCCTTCCTAAGTTCTTTATAATCCACATGAATCACACTATGAATACTATCATGGATCCAATTATAAACCTGAGGCTTTATAAGCCTGTGAAATTCACCGATTTTTTCTCTGTTTTCATTCAGTTTTACTCCGCCAATCTCTATGATCTCAAAAGGCAGATCCGGATCAGATCCATTTTTTCCATCCGGACACTGATTCCACTCCAGATCAAAAACAATATAATTCATATAAAATGCTTCCTTTACTTTTCACTGTGCCAGCTCATACAGCGATGTGATCAGATACTCCTGAAATTTCTTTTTATCTGCATCTGTCAGCACATAAACATTTGTCTCCTCTGTTTCATTTTTCCACCAGCGGAATCCTCCCAGAACTGCCCCTCGGGCTGTTCCCTCTGAGCAGTCCACATCCAGGATCTTATGTCCGCCTTCAAATATTTCGGGATGAAGAAGATATAGCACTGGAACTGCATCATGAACGCTTACCTCTCCTCGATATTTCTCAGAGGAATTTTCCAGACAATATCCCAGCATGTCCCCGCAAAGCTTTGCCGCAGGGCTTCCCCACTGACACATTTTCAGTATTTGTTTCCGGGTCAGTGTACATTTCTCTGTAACATCCAGTCCGCACATTACAAGAGGAACCCCTGAATGAAGAACGATCTTTGCCGCTTCCGGATCCTCATAAAAATTAAACTCCGCAGCATCCGTCACATTTCCTCCGGAAAGTGAACCGCCCATAAAAACAATCTCTCTGATCCGCTCCGCCGTCTCTGGAAACATCCGCAGCAAAAGTGCAATGTTGGTCAGTGGTCCGGTTGCAACGATTGAAGCCTTTTCCTCAGGCTGCATTTCTTCCAATAGTTTTCGCATAAACAGAATCCCGTTTTCCCGGATTTCTGTTTTCTGTGCAGCCGGAAGAACGCATCCGCCAATTCCGTCTTCTCCGTGAGTTTCCGGCGCATACAGCGGCTTTCTCACTATCGGTCTGTCCATTCCTCTGGCCACAGGAGCTTTCATACCAAAAAACTCTGACAGATCCCGCGCATTTCTGCTTACTTTTTCTATATCCTGGTTCCCGCTTACGGTTATGATACCCATAATTTCCAACTGTTCCTGATGCGCAGCTGCCAGTGCCAGCATCACTGCATCGTCCACGCCCGGGTCACAATCAATAATCAATTTTCTTTTTTTCATATTTTCTCACCGTTTTCCACATATATTCTCCTGACGAAAGATGTTTTCCACATAATCCCCGGAGCCTCTGTGTCTAAGTATAGCAGACCTTTTCGCCTGTTTCAACCAGACTGTGCATGACAAAATCCGTACAGAATGTACTACTTTCCTGATAAACAAAAAACTGCTGCAGATAAATGTTCTGATCTATACATATCCATATTTTCCAGAACATATTCTGCAGCAGTTTTTCTGCTTATATTTTTATCCTTTTACAGGAAGTCCTGTCTTACCAGATATCACCAAAAAATTCCTCGTACGTGGAATCCTCTTCATTTCCGTTTTCAAACTGATCCAGAATGCTTTCTTCCTCTTGTGCATCTTCCGGATTCTGAGAGCTTTCTTCTGTTTCAGATGCGCTCGCATTCTTATTGGTATTCTTATCCAGCTTCACTGTAACTTTCTTTTCTTCGTATCCACCGTTTCCAAGAGCCTGAATTGTCACCTCAACCTTTTCACCCGGCTCATAATACTGAAGCATATCTACCAGTGCATCAATGCTGCGTACTCTCTTTCCGTCAAACTCTGTAATGATATTTTTTGCCTCGATTCCTGCCTTTTCAGCTGCGCCGCCCTTTGATACCTCTGTGACGAGAACACCCTCCGGAATATCATAAACGCTGGCTGCCTCTTCACTTACAGAAGTTCCTACAATGGCCAGAACACCATGATCTTCTACCTTGTCTCTCGGTGTCTCGTTCATCAGATTTTCAAGGATATCCGATACATCTGTAATGGCAATGGCATATCCCATGCCCTCTACCTCAGTAGATGCAAGTTTTGCAGAGTTAATTCCCACCAGCTCACCATTCATATTAAGAAGCGCTCCACCACTGTTTCCAGGGTTGATCGCTGCGTCTGTCTGAATCAGATTCACACCGTCGGAATCCTCATCTGCCTGACCGGAATTATCCAGCTTACGGTTCTTTGCACTGACAATACCAGTCGTAACAGACTGTCCGTATCCAAGAGCATTACCAATGGCAATGACCTGTTCCCCTACTCTCAGATCATCAGAACTTCCAATAGTCGCAATCTGAATCTGATCCATAGTATCATCAGAAACATCAGAAACTGCCACAGAAACAACTGCCAGGTCCTTATCCGCATCATAGCCCTTTACAGCAGCCTCATAAACTTCACCGTCAATGCAGGTTACAGACACCGTATTGGCGCCCTCGATCACATGATAATTTGTCGCGATCAGAAGCTCCTCATCATTCTGTCCGATGATGATACCGGATCCGCTTCCTTCCACCTCCTGCTGCTGTGTGGTAAATCCGCCGAATCCAAAATCACCCAGATAAGTCTGAACTTCCTGAACGGACTTTGTGGTGATGGCAACGACTGACTTCATTGCCTCTGCCGCAATATCTGATACATCCAGACTGCCTTTGACTTTTGTCTCAGCAGGTTCTTCTGCAGGTTCCTGTGCGGTATCTGCCACTTCTTCCGTATCTTTATCCTCTGATTTCTTTTTTGTTTTCAGCAGCTCTGTTCTGTTTTCTTCTGTATTGGAAGCTTTCACCGTATCGCTGAAATTCCATCCGGAAGCAGCGCTGATTCCTTCAAAAGCAAGACCTCCTGCCAGTACCGCACAAAGAGCGATCCCGGTTCCTTTCAAAATCCTGTTTTTTTTCTTTTTTTCTTTATTATCATCATTATTTATATTAAAATCCTGGTTCATGTTCTCCATTATGATTTCCCTCCTTGAATATCTCTGTTTTCATTTGATGGTATGAGTATAAAAAAAATTTGTGTTGACTTTGTGGGAAAAATGTGAGTAAACTGTTAATTCTCACTCCACTTTTCTTATCATACTCTATTTTTATCTGTAAAACCAGTAGTACGCAGGAAAAATTCCTGACTTTGTGAAAAAAAGCACAAAATAATTGTCGGCATCCTGTAAAAATGATATAATGAAACCAGCTGAACACAGCAGATAATGAGATTGAAAAAGAACAAAAAGCGGAGGTATGGTAATGAAAAAACTGGCAGTAAAAAAAGGCGCTACCTGTATGGCATGTCTGGCATGTGTGGAGGCATGTTCTAATGCCTACTACAAAGAATCCAATGTACTTGCATCCTGCATTCAGATCGTAGAGCGCAAAGGCGAGCCAAGACCTGTGGCATGTCCTCAGTGCGGTAAATGTGCAGAGGTATGTGAGGCAGGAGCTATCACTCAGAACGCAAAAGGTGTTTACATGGTAAACAAAAAACTCTGTACAGGCTGCGGCAAATGTGTGGAGGCATGTCCATTCGGACTTATGGTCAAAGTAAACGCAAAACCTGTGGCTTCCAAATGTATTGCCTGCGGTATCTGCGTAAAAGCCTGTCCAATGGATGTACTTGAGATTGTAGAGAAATAAGCCGTAAAAAATCAGCAGAACCGAATCAGGTCCTGCTGATTTTTATTGTTCTTTATACAGTTCCTTGAATCTTAATCCACTGCAGGAGAACTTCTTTCTTTTCAGTTATGCCAGGCCAGACGTTTCACATCTGCATGAACTTCTCCTGTCATCCAGTCCACGTCATTGGTGATCCAGTCCATGATCTCCAGCTGACGGGTTTCCCAGGCAATTGTTTCCCCTCTGGCTTGTGCCGTCTCCTGAACCTCCATCGTCGTATCAATCTCATTGTAGCCAAAAATATAGCCGCCTGCACTCCAGATGCTGAAGTTGCTGTCCGGTCCCGGATTTACCGCATCTCCTCTTTTTGCAACCAGTCCGTCATGGCGCGCCTTATACTCTTCCTCGCAGCCTTCCTTCAACTTTGTCATAAATACTCTGTGCCGGATCAGTTCCTTATTTTCTCTTACGATTCCAAAATCATGATACATCAGGCGCATATCCTGCCCGGGTACTGAGATCCACTGAAATGTATCCTGCATCTTTTCTATGAGCCGGGATCTTACCGCGTCTTCTGCCTCATCCAGTTTCTTTCCCTCTGTATTTTCATAATATCCAAAAATAAGATCCTCCGCATTCCAGATACTGAAATTTTTCATTCCATTTCTGTCCAGAAAATCTGTCAGTTCCTTCCAGATTTCTCCCAGCTTTTGTCTGTAGGCATTCATCTGGTTTTCTTTTATTCTCATTGCAAATGCATGTCGTTCCATTTTTTCTCCTCCTTCTGTAACAACAATTTTATCACATGAAATATTTATTTTCCAGACATTTGACAGATTTACTCCGGTTTTATATACTGAATGTTAAGGGCAAAAGATGCCAGCCCAATTATTTCGTACTTCACATCTACGCGAAACTGTAATACAAAAAAAGGAGTGATCTGCCATGGACTTATCGACACATTTTCCCATTTGGGATAAACTTACCCCGGCACAGCAAAAAGTAATTTCCCAGTCTTCTCAGACCCGTTCTGTCCCTAAAGGAACCGTTCTCCACAATGGCTCTATTGACTGTCTGGGACTTCTGCTGATCCTTTCCGGACAACTCCGGGCCTATATCATTTCTGACGAGGGCAGAGAGATCACTCTCTATCGTCTTTTTGAACGGGATGTCTGCATTTTTTCTGCCTCCTGCATTATGCGAAACATTCAGTTTGAAGTGATCATAGAAGCTGAAAAGGACAGCGAGATCATTGTCCTGCCTCCTCATATTTATAAAAAGCTCATGGAGGAATCTGCTGCGGTTGCCAACTTCTCCAATCAGGTCATGGGAAGCAGGTTTACCGAGGTCATGTGGCTGATCGAGCAGATCATGTGGAAAAGCTTTGACAAACGCCTTGCTTCATTTTTAATTGAGGAAAGCGTTCTTGACAATACAGATTCCCTGAAGATCACCCATGAAAAGATTGCCAACCACCTTGGCACAGCCCGGGAGGTTGTAACCCGGATGCTCCGCTATTTCCAGAGCGAGGGACTTGTGAAGCTTTCCCGGGGGACAATCGAGCTTACCGACAAAAAAAGACTGGAAGAAATTTCAGAATAGGATCTTTACTCCAAACAGGGAACTCCGTTTTCCGACACCTGTCGTTTAAACGGAGTTCCCTGTTTTTATTTCTATGATCGTTTTCTCTTACTGAAGCATCTCCAGGATTTCTTCCTTTGGTTTCACTCCCATGGAACGGCTCTGCAGTTCTCCGTTTTTAAAAACCATCAATGTAGGAATGGTCATGATCTTAAACTCCGAAGCCAGATCCTGCTGCTCGTCCACATTGATCTTGCAAACCTTGATGTCGTCATTTTCTTCTGCGATCTCATCCACTACCGGAGAAAGCATCCTGCACGGTCCGCACCAGCCTGCCCAGAAATCAAGGAGCACAGGTTTATCACTGTTCATAACCTCTTCATGAAAATTATTTTTTGTAATATTTAAAGCTGACATATTTTCCTCCTGTCCGCCCCTGCCTGTATCCTTCTGTTGTTCCGGGGCTGTGTGTATTTTTATAAGAAACTCTTTCTGCCATCTCCGGCAGCTGTCTGTTTCTTAGTGATAGACTTCCCTTTTTCTTCGGGATTTATTTTATGGTCTAAGCATACACGAAAAAAATATATCTGTCTGTGACAAAATCACTTTTATCTTTCCACACTTCTGTATTTACTGATCACCAGAGTCAGGCCTACCAGTGCAATACAAAATACCAGCTGGATCCCAACTGCCTGAAGTATCTGTATCCTGGCTTTTTCTGTAAGTACTGTAAAGCTGCTCAGAATATCATTTGCCCTTTCATACCAGTAAACCGGCAGGAACTGGCTGACGGTTTTGACACCTCTGGAAATATAGTCCAGAGGGACAAACACACCGCACAGAAAACAGATTCCAAGAGAAAGTATATTCACCAGTCCTGTAAGGGCATCCTTATTCGGCGCAAGTGTTCCTGCCAGATATGCGACAGACATGGATACCAGAAATACTGCCAGTGTATTCAGAAGATAATATCCGAAGTTTTCACTTCCATAAAGATCTTTTCCATAATAGAGCACTGCCGCAAGAAGCACAAAGAGCATCACACCTGCTCCGAAAACCCCCAGACTTAAAAGCCCTTCCAGGCTCTGGCGTCTGGCTGATAACGGAGAAGCCAACATTCTGCTTCTTACTTCTTTTTTGCTGAAAACGATCAGGATATTTCCTGCTACAAATCCGAACAGAGCAAGAAACAGATATGGCAGATACCGGAAATAATACATATATCCGGCCTTGTCTCCTCTGCTGTTTTTTTCGTCCAGCACTACTTTTACCGGAGCCTTATCCGTCAGGATCCGGGCCGTTTCTTCTTCTGTAAATCCTGCTGCCAGACAGGTTCCCGCGTTATTGAGAAAGCTGTTGATCTGCTGATCCACATAAATACCGGAATAAGTATCCGGAATAGTGGTAACTTCTATTTTTTCCCCATTTAAGATGCATTTTTCAGTGAAATCTTCCGGAATCCGGACAATATATTCCACTTCACGATAAAAAAGCTTTTCCTGCATGGCAGAAATCTCATTTTCCATGGGAATGATCTCATGAAAATTTCCCAGATATGTTTCCAGGGCTTTTGCCAGGATGCCGCCGTCTCTGTCTGCCACAGCCACCTTCAGGGACTCTGCCTGATAGTTTTTTTCTGTTTTTCCTGCCATGGACTGCATCAGAATCGTACATGCAAAAAAGATTGCCATATACAGAAGGATCAGCCCCCGATTCTGACGGATCACTTTCATATAACCTTTAAATACTGTCATAACGTTCCCTCCTGACTATCAGAAATGAAGCCACGGTAAGCACTGCCGCCATAGCTGTCAGCGTCATAATATTATTTCGCATACGCACCGGATCCTCGTATACATTGATGCAGTAAAAAGCATCTGATATCAAGGCTGCCGGATTCAGCTTATTGAGCAGAGGGAGTTTCTGGTCCACCATATATTTGATCTCTACATTCACCAGACCGGCCAGGGTGCTGGCTGTCATGGAAATCGCCAGCATGATCCCAACCTTAAGCTTTTCACTGAAACGGGATGCACTGGACACAAAGATTCCCATACTCACACCCACAATACAGCCTGCCATGGAAATCAGAAGCATATCTGCCATACTTCCCTGAAACTCCATCCGCAGCACATATTTCAGATACAGGATCAGGATGATCACATTCAGGAAATGCAGTCCAAAGGAAGTCAGCACTTCTGTAAGGATCATAGTCATCCTGTGTACCGGAGACGCACACTGTCTTGCTGCCAGATAAGTTACATTTGCCTGCAGCCAGCAGGCGGAGCCCATGCCCACAAAGCAGCCGTACAGACAGGCCATTCCGATCAGCGCATAAAAAAATCCCGCGTTTCCGTTGGTCGTCTTTCCTCCAAGAGAAACATTCTTTATCAGTTCCTGATAGTCTGCCATAGAAACAGCTGCCTGCTCCAGTTTTTCCGGATGTGTCTCTGCCACTGCCTCCATGATGTGTTTTCCGTTAAGATAGCTTTCCAGCAGACTCTGCATAATACTCTGTGCCATTCCGCTGCCGGCCACCTGTAAGCGGGGAGTCTCCCCTCCAACAAAAATCCCCTGGATCTCCCGGGCTGCCAGTTTTTGGGAAGCCTGTTCCTTTGTCATTTTTTCAATCCGGATCACAGACCCCTCCTGATCCACTTCCTCCAGAAATCTGGAAAAAACCGGATCCCCTTTTTCTTCCACATAAGCCGCCTGTACCGTTTCAAAATCTGCCTCAGACATATTTCCAAAGGCAAAATAAAACAGTGTTCCCATAATCAGCGGAAAAATACATGGCCAGAATAAAATATTAAAATTTTTTACTTTTCTGATGATACTGTACCTGATCAGATCTCTCATACTCTCCTCCTAATCCCGAAGCTGTTTTCCCGTAATCTCAAGAAATACATCATTGAGAGTGGGAAGTTCAGAATATACTCTCCCGAAAACTGCTTCCTGTTCTTCCAGATAATGCAGGAGTTTTACCAGATTATTCTTTGCTTCTGTACAGTGAACCGTAAGAATATCATTTTTGTAATCCACCTGAAATACATGCGGAAGCTGTCTGATCTGTACAAGCTGTTCTGAATCCAGGGCTACCGCCTCAATGGTTATCTTTTCCCCTGTTTTTATCATTCCCACAAGCTGCTCTTTGGTTCCCACCGCAATGCTTCTTCCATGATCCATAATGGCAATCCTGCTGCAAAGCTGCTCTACCTCCTCCATATAGTGGGAAGTATATATAATAGTCGAGCCCTGACGATTCAGTTCTCTGATCCCCTCAAGGATCCGATTCCTGCTCTGGGGATCCACTGCCACTGTCGGTTCATCCAGTATGATAAGCTTCGGTTTATGAGCAATGCCGCAGGCAATATTCAGTCTTCTCAAAAGACCGCCTGACAGCTTCCCCGGCCGCATTTTCCGGTAATCCTCAAGACCGGTAAATACAAGCGCCTCCTCCACAAGCTGTTTTTTTCTTTTCCTGTCCTTCACATACAGCCCGCAAAAATAATCAATGTTTTCGTATACCGTCAGCTCCTCAAAAACCGCTACATTCTGTAGTACGATCCCGATCTGGCTTTTTATCTCGTAGCTGTCCGGAGCCATCTCCTCACCCATGATCCGGATACTTCCTTTGTCATATTTCAAAAGTGCCAGCATACAGCTGATGGCTGTTGTTTTTCCGGAACCGTTCGGACCCAGAAGCCCAAAGATCTCCCCCTCCATGATATCCAGATTCAAATGATCCAGCGCTACCAGTGATCCATATCTTTTTACCAGATTCTCTATATGTACGATTCCTTCCTTTTTCCATTCTGCTCTGTCCATAATCTTCTCCTTCTTTATTGATTATACAGAAATTATATCAGCCTCTTTTTCGCTCCGGTAGTGAGCGCCGTCATCTTCTCATATGACAAATGTCACGATCTTTCAGGAAGGCGCTTTTTTCTTTGCCACAAAAGCTGTTTTATATTATACTGAAACCATCAGCAGCATTTACTCCGGAGCTGTCCTCTGACAGTTCCTTCACCGGGAGGAATCATTATGGACCGCATTCAGGATATGGGATTTTTAATACTGTTCAGCTTCTTTTCTCTTATGTACCGGAAACCGGACTATGAATTTGTACTGGCTTTTCTTCTCTGTCTCTGTTTTTGCTCCATAGGATATGTTACGGAAAGCTCCCCGGGACATCTGATCACCGGTCTTCTCCTGATGGGCGCTTCTCTTTTGCTGCCCCGTCTCTGCATTTTCTTTCCCGCGATTTTTTATATATTTTTTATGGATCATCTGTATGTCCCTGTTTTTGCAGGAAGCATCCTCTGCGGTTACCATATTTTCTCCGCCGATCAAAACAGGTTTTTTCTTTTCCTGTGGAGCTTTCTGCTCATAATCCTTTCCTTCATCCTGCAGCGCCGTACAGAAACCTCCGAAAAACTGAAGCAGAAGCTTATGAAGCTCCGGGATGACAGTACAGAAAAAAACCTCCTTCTTGCAGAAAAAAACAGTATGCTTGTGGAAAAGCAAAATTCTGAAATTTATGCAGCCACTCTGAAAGAGAGAAACCGCATTGCCCGGGAGATCCATGACAATGTAGGCCATCTTCTTTCCCGTTCCATCCTTCTTACCGGAGCGGCAAAAGCTGTCAATAAAGAATCCGCTCTGGACTCTGTGCTGGAAAATCTGGATCAGTCTTTAAATCAGGCCATGACAAGTATCCGGACAAGTGTCCATGATCTTCATGACGATTCCATAAATCTGAAAGATGCAGTCACCGGACTGGCTTCGGAATTTCAGTTCTGCCCGGTAACACTGGATTACGATATGGGATATGAGGTTCCAAAAGAGATCAAATACTGTTTTATCAGTATTATAAAAGAAGGGCTTTCCAATATATCCAGACACAGCAGCGCCACTGAGGCACACATTATCCTGAGAGAGCATCCGGCTCTTTATCAGCTTTGTATCGAAGACAACGGAAAACCTGCTGGCACGTTATCCGGCAAAAAGGACGGTCATATTTTCTCTGATGACCGCTCCCGCGGCATCGGTCTTTCCAATATGAAGGATCGGCTGGAATCACTGAAGGGAACCCTTCAGATCACTACAGACAATGGGTTTCGGCTTTTTATCACCATTCCCAAAGAACAGGAGTAAAAAATGAATGTTTTGATCGTAGACGATGATATTTTTGTATCAGGAGCATTAAAGACCATTCTGGAATCCAGCGGCGACATCACAGTTCCTGCCACTGGGTCTGATGGAAAAGAAGCGGTTGCATTATTCCGCAGATATCACCCGGATGTACTTCTTATGGATATCCGGATGAAAGAAGTAAGCGGCCTGGATGCAGCCGCAGAAATACTGAAAGAATTTCCAGATGCCAGAATCCTCCTTCTCACCACCTTTTCCGATGACGAATATATCGTCCGTGCGCTGAAGCTGGGCGCTAAAGGATATCTTCTGAAGCAAGACTATGCCAGCATCCTTCCTGCTCTCCGGGCAGTCTATTCCGGACAGACAGTTTTTGGTCATGAAATTGTATCCAAGATCCCCGAACTGCTCCATTCCGGCTCTTCTTCCTTCAACTACAGAGACTATGATATCAGTGAACGGGAACAGGAGATCATCCGGCTGATTGCCGACGGACTCAGCAACAAGGAAATTGCCGCCCGTCTGTTTCTCAGTGAAGGAACGGTACGAAATTATCTCAGTTCTATTCTGGATAAGCTGCAGCTTCGGGACCGGACACAGGTAGCTGTGTTTTATTACAGGAACCGTTAAAGATCCCGGACCATTTCATGCCATTCTTCACCGCCCCACACGGATCCGGAAAGTCCCAGATCCTGAAAGCCGAACTTCCGGTACATTTCCACCTTTTCGTCCAGACAGGTAAGAACCAGACGTTCCCGTCCTCTCTTCCTTTCCCGTCCGGCATAACGCTCCACCAGTTCTCTTGCAAGACCCTGTCCGCGATAATCCGGAAGTACGGCAAGACCTGTCAGCATGATATTTTTTCCGCCTGCATCATGAAGGGAAGCATCTGTAAAAAATTCATCCCGCAGATGCTTTTCCTCTGTGGCGATCCCGTTGAGAAATCCGGCAATCTTTCCGCTTTTCCTGTCCACCGCCACCAGAAAGATCTCCGCTGCCGCCTGAATCCTTTCTTTCATGAATTGAGGGGCACAGGCCTCATTTGGCGGAAAGCATTTCTGTTCCAGCGCTGCCGCCTCCTCTGTTTCCTCTGTCCGCACACTGCGGAATTCAAACTGTTCTTCTAATTTTGCATCTTTCATCTGTTATTCTCTGCCTTTCTGAAATCACTTATACTTTCTCTGGATTCTTCTCCGGTTTTCCGGAAAGTTTTACCGTTGCACTGTCAATCTGATGATCCTTAATGCCACTGATATGTATCTGAAGATTCCGGATCTGAACATCAATATCCTGTTTTCCGTCCTCCGGGATCCACCCTAATTTCTGAAATACCAATCCTGTCACTGTATCAAACTCCGAAGAAGAGATTTCCACACCCAGAGCATCCTCAAACTTATCAATTTCCACATTTCCACTGATCATCCAGGTATCTTCATTGAGTTTTTCCATATAGGGATCTTCATTCTTGTCTACGGTCGGTTCGTCCTCCAGATCTCCTACCAGCTCTTCTATCAGATCATATAACGTAACGATTCCTGTCATACCGCCATATTCATCAATGATGACCGCCATGGATTTTTTCTCTGTTTTCATATTTTTGAACAGAACGTCTGCTTTTGTGGTCTCCAGAACAAAGTATGCAGGATATACTGCTTTTTCAAGAACATTTTCCCGGCTTTTATCTTCCATACGGAAATAATCTTTGGCATTTAAAACACCGATCACATTATCCGGTGATCCGTCGCACACCGGATAGCGTGTATGGCGGCTGTTATGAATGGTCTCCGCCCAGGAATCCATATCATCCTCCAGCCACAGGATCGTAACATCTGTGCGGTGAGTCGCTATGCTTTCCACCATGATGTCATTAAATTCAAACACATTCTGGATAAACTCTTTTTCCTGATGATCAATCGTTCCTTTTTCACTTCCCGCATCAACCATCATTCGGATTTCTTCTTCACTTACCTGCTCTTCTTCCTCATCAGGATCGATTCCGCACAGGCGCAGAACAAAATTTGTAGATATGGAAAGAAAAGAAACAATTGGTTTAAATACAATGGAAATGCCGCTTACCAGACCAGATATTCCCATGGCAAGCTGTTCCGGTTTTTTCATGGCGATCCGTTTCGGAACAAGCTCTCCAAAAATCAATGTGAAATAAGAAAGTACCAGTGTGATCACAATTACCGCTCCGGCATCCAGAGTTGCTCTCGGAATCTCCACTCCCAGAGAAAGGATCCAGTCTACCAGTGGTTCCGAAAAATTATCCGCTGCAAATGCACTTCCCAGAAAGCCGGAAAGTGTGATGGCAACCTGAATCGTGGCCAGGAACCTTGCCGGCTCCCGTGTCAGCCGAAACAGTCGTTTCGCACGGTTGTTTCCCTGCTCTGCCATACGTTCCAGCTTCGTTTCGTTAATGGACAATACCGCTATTTCCGCACTTGCAAAAACAGCATTCAATGCAATCAGTACAACCTGAAGCAGCAATAAAAATATTACAGAACTATTCATTTTTTTGACCTCTTTCAAATTTTTTTAATAATCTTTTATATACAACACAAGACATGACCTGTAGATTGAAAAATACACAGACCATGCCTTGAAATATATGTCATTCATTCAGATTATTCTTTTGATTCGGGTCAGCGCAACTGTCGCTATCTTCCATTATAAAAACCCAGCCTCCTGTAAAAGATTTAATGGTACATATTATAGACATTCCTTCCACAGCAGTCAATATTACAGACATAAAATTCCATAAAGATTTTATAAAATCATCTGCCCGGTCATTGGTCAATACCGCCTGTTCCACATGCTGAAATAGAAAACTCAGCTTTTGTATTCATGAATCTTTACCAGAATATAATAGAGCGGCTTAAACAATATCAGACACAAAAATACCTTCCTGATGCAGGCGAAAAAAGGATTTCTGAATCTCTCTTTCTGTGCTGCACTCTATGGTGCAGGAAATCCCGGGTCTGTCGCGAAACAGTTCAAGAACCTGTCTGTACGGAACTGTTCCGTCTCCAAGAGCCTGATGTCTGTCCCTGTCTCCCGGATTATCATGAAGATGAAGGTGGCGGATATAAGGAAAAAGCATTTCTGCCCATTCTTTACAGTCTGTCCGGGAAAAACAGTTTGCATGACCAATATCCAGACAGATCCCAAAAGACGGATGAGAAACATTTTCCATGATTTCCCTCAATGGTTCCGGAAGAGGATCCATTACATTTTCCATAAGTATTTCCACAGAATCATCCTTATCCTCCAGAAACTTCTTATAAAAATCTGCCATCCGCTCTGCCCATCCCGTAAGGAAATAGATCAAGAAACGGGCCATGGAGAATAAGTTCTCTGCACCCCATAAACTCCAGTCGTTTCCGATAGGTTTCCAGCGTCCGGTCAGGCTTATCCAGATTTTCCGCAACTGAAAACTCAATGCTTTCTACTCCCATACCAGTCTGGGCAATTATTTCTTTCATTTCTTCATCTTTCAGCAGATGACTGACATAAATCATATCTTCTCCCCTTTGTTTTTTTATATTATACAAAATTTACTTCCGGTTTTCTATAAAAATAAACACATGGAAAAACCGGAAGGCTCCGATATGGAACTTTCCGGTTTTCTTAAGAGGTTTTTCCCTTTGAGGAATTGTAAAAATTCATGGCATTTTACAAGAGTTCTGACAGTTTCCCTGGCAAAGAAACTGTCAACTATGGGATTTGTTTATCTTAAAGTTTTACAGCAATCCTCCATACTGCAGGAAGATCGGTGCAAAAACCAAAGATACGATAGTCATTAATTTGATAAGGATGTTGATAGACGGTCCTGAAGTATCCTTAAAAGGATCTCCTACTGTATCGCCTACTACAGCAGCTTTATGTGCGGTGCTTCCCTTACCTCCGTGATGACCGTCTTCTATGTATTTTTTGGCATTGTCCCAGGCACCGCCGGAATTTGACATAAAAATCGCAGTCAATACTCCCGTAACCAGCGCCCCGGTCAAAAGTCCGCCCAAAGCATTCGGTCCAAGAATCAGACCCGTTGCAAGGGGTGCGAGAACCGCCATCAGTCCCGGAAGGAACATCTCACGGAGAGCAGCATTCGTAGAGATTGAAACACAGGAAGCATAGTCCGGTTTGGATGTTCCTTTCAAAATACCGGGGTTCTCTCGAAACTGGCGGCGCACCTCTTCGATCATCTGGTGAGCTGCCTTGGAAACAGACTCCATTGTCATGGCAGAGAAGAGGTAAGTGAGCATACCTCCGATAAAGAGTCCGATAATTACCTTTGCATCAAGAATATCTATCTGATCAAGCTTTACTGCTTCTGCATAAGATACAAACAGTGCAAGAGCGGTAAGGGCTGCAGAACCGATCGCAAATCCTTTTCCAATAGCCGCCGTTGTATTTCCTACAGAATCAAGCTTGTCTGTAATCTTGCGGACAGAATCATCCAGACCGGCCATTTCTGCAATGCCGCCTGCGTTATCTGCTACAGGACCGTATGCGTCAATGGCAACGGTGATCCCTGTTGTGGAAAGCATTCCTACTGCTGCCAGCGCGATACCATAAAGTTCCATCAGTTTATAGGAAACCAGAATACCTGCACATACAAGCAGAATCGGTACTGCCGTAGACTGCATTCCCACTGCGATACCACTGATCACAGTTGTGGCAGATCCAGTCTCAGACTGAGCCGCTACTTTTTTTACAAATCGATATCCGTCAGAGGTATAGATCTCTGTTACAAAACCGATCAGAACACCAACCATAAGACCGGTAATAACTGTCAGTGCTGCACCAAAGCTTCCAAAAAACAGATGACTGAATGCAAATGCTGCAACGATCACCAGTGCAGTTGCAGAGTACTCTCCGATTTTCAATGCCTTATGAGGATCTGTTCCTCCCAGCTTTTTCACAAGAAACGCTCCGATCAGAGAAGCAGCTATACCTGCTGCAGACAGAAGAAGCGGGAACATGACTCCTGCATCTTCAAAAAATACCAGCCCAAGTGTCAGCGCTGAGATCAGAGAACCGACATAGGATTCAAAAAGATCAGCTCCCATACCTGCAACATCTCCGACATTATCGCCGACATTATCTGCGATCACTGCCGGATTACGGGGATCATCCTCTGGAATTCCTGCTTCCACCTTACCTACAAGATCGGCTCCTACATCTGCCGCTTTTGTATAGATTCCTCCGCCGACACGGCCAAATAGTGCAATCGAGGAAGCTCCCAGACTGAAGCCGGATAAAACAGAAACATCTCCGATGATCATATACAGAAGTCCAACTCCCAGAATCCCCAGTCCTACTACAGCCATTCCCATAACGCTTCCGCCGGAAAATGCAAGTGACAGCGCACGGGGCATACCATGAAGCCTTGCCGCATTCGCCGTACGGCAGTTCGCACGGATAGCCGCACTCATACCCAGATAACCGGCTACTGTTGAAAAAGCGCTTCCAACCAGAAAACATACTGCTGTCAGCCAGTTTCCTGTACCAAATCCAATGATCACAAAAAGAACTGCAACGAATACGACCAGAATCCGATACTCAGAGGTCAAAAAGGCTCTTGCTCCCTCTGCAATAGCATCGGCAATCTCCCTCATTTTCTGATCGCCCGGATCCTGACTGATCACATATAATCTGGTAAATACAGCATATAGTAATCCTATCAGCCCTGCTGCCGGTACCAGATACATTATCATATTCATTTGTAATCACTCCTCCCTAAAAAATTTTGTTTTCTCCTTAAAATTATTGTAGCACAAACTTTTTAAGGTTTCAACAAAAATTTTTAGTTTTACCAAAATTTTTTAGGGAATATTTTAATTTTCTGTTTTTATTATATCAATTGATAGGATTTCAGTCGATTTCTGCGTTTTCTGTAATCCGGACAATAAGTTTCCACTTCTGGCCAGAACTCCCTGGAATGATCCATATGTTTCCGGTGGGCCAACTCATGGATCACTACATAGTCCAACAGCTCTTCCGGAAGGTAATAAAGCTGATAATTAAAATTTACATTTCCCTTTGCACTGCAGCTTCCCCACCGGGTCTTCTGATTCCGGATAGTGATCCTCCCTACTGTGACTCCCATAACCTGACAGTAATGCTTTACTCTTGCTCCTATTTTTTCTTTAATTTTTTCCATCTCTTCCGGGGATAAATTTTCCGGCGGCACCGCGCAGGTTGAATTACCTGTCTCCCTTCTGCTCTGTACCAGTGCAGTTTTATTAAAAATCCATTCTTTGTGCTTCTCCACTATATTTTTCAGTTCCCGGTCTGATAATCGTGCAGGAATCCGGACCAGGACTTCTTTCTCACTCCGTACCTCCAGTCCCACACTTTTTCTTGATGAGCGAAGCACAGTCAAAAGGATCTCCCTCTCCCCATTTTGTATTTTCAACTGCTGTAACAAAACGGATCTCCTTTCATAGCCTCAGAGAGTATTTTTTTATTCTTCTGACAGTGCTTCCTCGATCGCTTCCCCTGCGTCCTCCAGCGCATCCAGCGCTTCTGTAAGAATATCCGCCTTATCCTGATTTTTATCCTCGTATTCCTCCAGAATCTCCACCAGCTGATCCTTCAGCTCCTCCAGCTTCTCTCTGATCGCTTCCAGATTTTTATTCTCCTCTTTACCTGCTGTAAAATTTCTTACCTTTGCCATAATTGCTTCTCCTTATCTTTTAATCAATGGTTTCTACTTCTACCTTTCGGTTTTTTCCTTCCTGCTTCCAGATCATCAGATGAATCTTATATTCTACGGAATCCTTTACATAAAGAAAAGGCTCCTCTGTCAGCATTTCCACCTGTTTTCCGGATTTCTCCAGCTGCTTTTTTCTCTGTTCTGCTTTTTCCTGTATCCGGCGGATTTTTTCTGTATCTTCTTCATATGACTTCTGATTCTGTTTTTCTGCCTGATGATTCCAGTGATCTGTGCCAAAGTCCCGGCGTTCATATGCAGAAGCCGCCTGAGACAGCTTCGCATTAAGCAGATCCACCACTTCTGCATGTTTTATTTTATGCAGCATCCGCGCAATCTGCTTTGCGACACATTTTACAGGAATCCGCTGATACAGTCGAAGCCATTTTTTCAGACTTTTATCTCCGGCTTCCTCTGCAAGCTGCGTCATTACCTGCAATGCCTCCTCTGAAACCTGCCACCAGGAACAGGAAGGCACCAGATACTTCTCTGAAACAGCCGGATAACAGCAAAAATTCAACGGCGGAAATTCTGCCAGACTGGAAATCCGTCTTTCCTCCTGAGAACAGAATTCCTCTCCCAGATACTCCCTTTTATCCCGGAGAATAGCAATCCTGTATTCCAGCTGTCGGAGATATTCATAGCCCTTTACCCAAAAATGCCCGGTCTTCCCATAATCAAACAAATGAACCTCCAGCTTCAGATCCTGAAAAAACAAGGTACAGACCGTAGCTTCCTGATGCACCACCAATACATACTGATCTCCATCCTGATCCAGATCCGCCCACAGTTCTCCCTGAAAATCCGGCAGATAAGTTCCGGTCAGTTTTGCCTGACAAAAAACAAGAAAGCTTTCCACAGCGTCGTTCATCAGATATACCAGATGAATCTCTCCCGTCTCCTTTCCTTCGGGCAGGATCAGTTCAAACTGCCCCTGAGACAGAAGCAGTTCCAATTTCTCATATTCCTTTTTAAACGGGAATTTTTCTTTCATAAGTCCTCTTCCTTTTTCTTAATCGCCATAAGTATAGCATATTCGGACAATATTCTGTACCACTCTGTTCACATTCTGTTTTCCTGCGCATTTTTCCTTAAAAAAATCTTTACTTTTCACAAATTTTGTAAGAAATAACCAATTTTTTTGTTTACAAAATATTTTTTTATGCTAAAATAGAATTAGTTGTATTGCAATCATAATTATTTTTATGGCGTAGCAAAAAAAGTGTACAAAAAAATTCAAAAGGAGGATTTCACTTATGAAGAACGCCAAAAACGCAGATATTGCAAACATTTATCGTCTTGACGGGCAGGTTCCTGTTATGAAGGCTATTCCATTTGGTCTTCAGCACATTCTGGCAATGTTTGTTGCCAATCTGACACCCATTACCATTATCGCCGGTGCCGGCGGACTGAAGCAGGCGGAGATTGCCATACTTCTCCAGAATGCCATGTTCGTTGCCGGAATTGCAACTCTGATCCAGCTTTATCCGCTCTGGAAGATAGGATCCCGGCTTCCCATTGTAATGGGTGTCAGCTTTACCTTTGTAACAGTTCTCAGTACAGTGGCTGCCAATTATGGCTATCCATCCGTTGTCGGAGCTGTTCTGGTCGGTGGTATCATGGAAGGTACCCTTGGTCTTCTGGCAAAATACTGGAAAAAGATCATCTCTCCGATCGTTGCCGCATCTGTTGTAACTGCTATTGGATTTTCTCTTTTCACGGTTGGTACCAGATCCTTTGGTGGTGGATACTCAAAAGATTTCGGCTCTGCCCAGAATCTTATTCTCGGTACGATCACTTTACTGGTATGCCTGATCTGGAACATTCTGGCAAAAGGCTACTGGAAACAGCTTTCTGTATTAGCCGGTCTGATCGTCGGCTACATTGTAGCCATCTTTATGGGAAAAGTAGATCTCTCTGTGATCTTTTCCGGAGGTATCATCTCTTTCCCGAAATTCCTGCCTTATGCGCCGGAATTTCATCCCGGAGCCATAGTTTCTGTTGCAATCATCTTTCTGGTGTCTGCTGCTGAAACAATCGGAGATACTACAGCCATGGTTTCCGGAGGACTGGAACGTGACATAACAACTGAAGAAATTTCCGGCTCACTTGCCTGTGACGGATATGCTTCCGTATTTTCTTCTCTGTTAGGATGCCCTCCTGTTACCTCTTTCTCTCAGAATGTAGGTCTCATTGCCATGACAAAGGTAGTAAACCGTTTCACAATCATGACCGGTGCCGTATGCATGATCCTTGCAGGTCTGCTTCCTCCTGTCGGAAACTTTTTCGCCTCCCTTCCGGATTCTGTTCTGGGCGGATGTACCATCATGATGTTTGGAACCATCCTGACATCCGGAATTGAAATGATTGCCAAAGCAGGCTTCACTCAGAGAAACATTACGATTGCCGCACTGTCCCTTTCCGTTGGTATTGGCTTTACTGCTGCCAGCGAAATCGAGATCTGGCATATTTTCCCACAGCTTCTCCAGTCTGTATTCTCTGCAAATGTAGTAGCTGTCGTATTTGTAATGGCAATTATATTAAACTTGGTTCTTCCAAAGGATATGGAGATCAAACGTGTTCAGTAAAAACTGTATACACCGGATCCTCATTTCTTACATATATTGAGCCCTCTATGAAGGAAAAACCCGGAAACCGATCTGTATTTCTCAACAGATCATTTCCGGGTTTTTCTTTCTCTTCTGTTTCTCAGTCTTTTATTGTATAACACATCATTTCATAATGGAGCTCCGTTCCCTCCATGATTTCTGCCGGAAGAAGTGCTCTTGCCACACATTTTAATTCTTCCTCCGGCATGTCCGTTCTCTTTAACATGGCATAATCGCCGTCAATTCTTTCTACAATGTAATCACAGACTAACATCTTTTGCCCTCCTTAAATGCAACCGTGTTCTTTTATCCCTGCTTTTTCTCCATGGATTCTATTTCCACTTTCAGTTTAAAAATGTTTTCTTCAATTTTGGAAATAATCCTGCGGAACTCTTCGTCGCTTTTCCCCGTCGGATCTTCCAGCTCCCAATTATCATCAAATGCTCTTCCAATAAAAGGACAGCCGACATTACATCCCATAGAAACCGCAATATCCGGGGACGGAATCTCCTCAATTAATTTAGAATACTGCGTTTTCTCCATATCAATATCGTAAAGCTCTTTCATTATACGAACTGCATCCTGATTGATTCGGGGCTTTGTTTCTGTTCCAGCTGAATAGCTTTCAAATACATCCGACGCAAAATAGTTTCCAAGCGCCTCTGCTATCTGGCTCCTGCATGAATTATGTACACAGATAAATGCTACTTTCAATTTCGTCATCCTATTTTCCCCCATGAAACGGACATGCTTTATGAAGACATTGATTGTTTTGTTCTGAACGGGTACACTTTATATCTCCCAGTTCCATTTTTACTCCAATCTTTTCTTCTGTGAATTTTACTGCTTCCATAATAGCCAGATAAGAATCCCGTTTACAGCAACGTGGTCCGCCGTTGCTGCCGATTGCGCCAAGAGCTCTGGATGTCATCAGATTACAGAATCCACAGGCGCCTCCTGGAACTTCCTTTCCTCTCCGGTAGATTTCCGGTAATGCCTGGTTCAGATCGACCTCACCGCCTGCATTATGATATGCAGTCAGCAAGGCTGCCCCAACCATCACATGATGCTCCGGTCCATGCATATGACAAAATGGCATCTCCATCATTTTTTCAATAATTTCAACAGGGTTTTTACTCTGTTCATTCAGGCATACTCCAATAATGCTGTCCATCCCCTTTGTGTGACATTCACTGCATACATAATGTCCATTTGCACAACGGGTTTTGCTGTTTTCTTTTTTATGGCAGACTGCACACTCCATCTCCACATCTTCTTTTAAATATTCTAACGGTGCCTTGCAGATCAGACATTCTTCTTTCATTACAATCTTTATCTCCATGGTATAAATTTTTATATTTGTATGTTTCCACATTTTATAATAACATCAATCTGCTTATCCACACAAGAATTACTTTAACCACATATCGATTAACATTACCGGATCCACAACCGTCATACTCTTATGCTTTTGGTAAGAGCAGCGCAGCAATTCCTATTACGATCAATATCGGAAATGCTATGTAGATCAATCCGCCTACGACCAGACCGATCAATATCAAAGGCAGCAATACAATCGTAACCACAAACTTTGAAATTCCCCATGCAGCTTTGATTCCAAAAAATAACAGTTTACCAAATACCCATATCATACAAATAGTAAATAACAATGATAACATTTTTCTATCTCCATTATGCAACTGTGCTTATCTGCTTTTGTTCTTTTTCCGGTTTCAGTACTGATTTATTCTGTATTCCCAGCTTTGCACTGAATTCCGGATTCTTTTTTATTTTTCCGATAACTGTAACCAGCTGGATTCTTTTTGCTGTATCCATCCTGACACCTCATTTCTCCCGACTTATCCTTGCCGTTTTTTCATGTTTTCAGTATAATTATTTTATATGCGGAAATACACGATAAATAAGAAGACTTAGGACTGTGTATTTCTCTGTTTTAGAGAGATGGGGGAAAAACAATGGGTAAACAATCGACAAGGGAAAATAAAAATATATATCAGCTGTGCCGGGAAGCACAGGGACTCACACGGGAAAAAGCAAGTGAAAATATGGTCGGCGTATCTGCCTCAAGAATTGAAAAAATCGAATATGAGCTTCAGGAGCCAACGCCTTATGACATCATCCAGATGGCAGATTGTTATAAAAGACCGGAACTTTGTAATTACTACTGTTCTCACAAATGTACGATTGGGGACCGCTATGTTCCGGAAATTGAGATCTCCGAATTATCCAATATTATCCTGGAAACAATTGCCAGCCTGAATGAGATTAATCCACTGACCAGCCGTCTGATCCAGATTTCACGGGATGGAAAAATTTCAGATGATGAGATCAAAGACTTTGCCTTTATCAGTAAAAAACTGGACGAAGTATCCCTGGCTGTGGATTCACTGAATCTCTGGGTTGACAAAACCGCCAGCGAAAACAACATTAATATTGAACTGTTAAATGCAGAAAAAGAAAAACTGAAATAAAAGGAAAGGGCAGTCGTTTACGAAAATCCCGTAAATCACTGCCCATGCGAATCCTCTGCCAAAAAGCAGAAAGACTTTTATAGCTGTCTCAGGATTCCCTCAACTCTGCAGATTGCATCCGAAACCTGCCAGGAAGCCTGATTAATCCGATCCTGTACCATCCAATCCACCACAAAACCATCAAAAAACCAGTCTGCAAAAGAAAGAAAATCACCTGTCTCAATATCAAGATGACAGGCTATATTAACATCATTCAATTCTCTGCTGAAATTTCTGAGATCATATTTCGCCTGTTCCATGTTTTGTTTTGCCCGGTCCATTTTGGAGTGTTTTGCCATCGTAGAAATAAAGCCCGTTTACCGGCCTCGACTGCTTCTCTCTTTTCTTTTTCTAAATCATATGCCATAATTATCCCTCTCTTGTATGTTTCTTGAGAGAATTATATCTTTTGTTTAAAAATAAATATACTGTCTTTATGTGGAAACAGGATTCTGTATTCCACTATTTTTGATAAAAGTGTAATCTTAAATTTACAGGTTTCTATTTTCTCAAAATTTTTTCCATTGCCTTACCCCTGGCAAGTTCATCCACCAGCTTATCCAGATACCTGATTTCACGCATCAGCGGATCTTCAATGTTTTCAACCCGAACCCCGCATACCACACCTGTAATCTTTTCCCGGTTTGGATTCATTTCCGGAGCCTGACGGAAGAAATCACCGTAGGTGATCTCACTGTCTGTAAGCGCCTCAATCTGCTGCATCGTATAGCCGGTAAGCCATGAAGTGACCTGGTCAACCTCTGCCCTGCTGCGGCCTTTTCGTTCTGCTTTTGCTGTCAGAAGACCATAGACCTTTGAAAAAGACATGGCAAATACCTTTTCATTCTCCATATTTATTCCCCTCCATTATCTTTGTTTCTTAGCTTTTTTCGGACGATTATCCATATACTCATGGGCCAGGATATCCTTCAGGACCAGCATGGCATCCTGCTCTGAATAGCCGTAGTCTGCCTGAAGCTCTGTCAACATGCGGCGGATCTCTGCCGCATATTTTGGAATATCTACTTCCTGCTGATAGGCAGCAAGAACAGGATATTTTGTACTCCATGCTTTTGTCCAGTCTACCTTTTCCTGATTTTCTTCCGTTGAATTTCGAATAACTTCTTCAATAGGTTTCATCTGTATCTCCTTATCTCAGGCATCGGTCATATCTTCATTCCTTTCTAAACATCCACAAGATTTTCTTTGGCCGAAATACAGAAAATTATAATGACTTTAGATATTCCTCTACATTCAGATATTGAATACCTTCCAGGCTACCACTTTCACCACGATAAATGACATATTTTCCGGTAATTTCTCCATAGCGATGGCTTGTCATAGCGCATTTTCCCTCGTCTTTCAAATGGCGGCTCTGTTCTGGAACCTGTTCTTTACTGTACTTCACTTCGTAGATCTTGCAGTTAAGTTCTTTTGGGTCAAAAACTACCATATCGAACTCTCCGACTGCGAATTGAAGCTTGAATACCTTTTTCTCCGGATGAGCAATTTTCGTTTCCAGTAAAACAATATCTTCCATCATTCTTCCACGGATCTCACTGAGCAATCTATCCAGGATTCTCTGTCTTTCAACCAGCGATAATTCACTGAACTTTGCATCGAGAAGCAGATTAGACACAATCGCATTGGCCTGCGCATATCGCATACCTGGCTGAGTGATTACTGTCACACTTTCTTTTCGATTGACTTCCGGCAATGATTCGAGATCAATCTTCATAATCAGATCCAATAAGGTAAGGTATTCCTCTATCTGTGCCATATGATAATCTTCAATCTGAATGCTTTGCTCTTCCTTGTTCAGAATATCGAGCATCTGCATCATACCACGAGTCACTGCATCCAGATCCATATGTGCTTTGATATTCATAGGAGCTTCCCTGTCTCTAAGCAGATTTGATGCCGTTACAGCAATATCATGCGACTTGAATGTCCTTTCAACAACCCTGCGTGTGAAGCTGTGATTGATGTTTTCAACTACACGATTGATTACATTCGTCAGTTCTCCCTTTTCATACAAATCCAATAATGAGCGGAAATGTCCACCATATTCATACATCCTAAGGGAATGCTGAATGTTTTTTGCAATCGCTGTATCAATATATTCTTCCGCACTTCTGGCTGAAGCAAAGATAGCATCTTCATTGTAATTTACACCGCTTAAACTCATGGTTCCACCATAACGGATATACTCATCAATTCCTTTGATTCCGAGAACCTCCTCTAATTCACGATACGGGATGAAGGTTGTATGCATCATAATGCATCGATCATACAGCTGTTCCTCTTTTGAGAAGGCAAACCCCAAAGAATCCGTTCCCGATAAAACAATCTTCATTCCGCTGCTGGCATAAATGTCTGAGAAGAGTGCCGCACCTTCGATGAAGTCCTCCATGAGTGTTACCTCATCGATAAATACATATTTGAAACCTTTTGTCTCCAGCAGCCTTAGATCCTCATCGATATCTTCCAGGATATCTCTGGATCTCACCTGGATAAAGGCAGCCTTACGAAATTCAGTTTCAGGTAACTCTGTAAGAATCTGACGAATCATCGTTGTCTTACCGGTCCTTCGAAGGCCATAGATTACAAACACTTTATCTGTCTGACTGCCGAACACATAATCTCGTAGTTCACGAATACATTCTCTCTTCTTGTATTTCTTTGTTACAGCAATTTGCGCGCGAAGACGGCTGCCTGTTCTTACAGTTGTCTTAAACTCCAGATGTTCTTCTTTTGTGGTTGCCTTCTCAGGGATCATTTGTTTTTTCAATTCTTTGAGATCTTTTTCCAGTTTCTTTCGCCGATCAATCCTATCTTTAAGTTCTGCAACATCTTTAAAATCAATATATTTTTCTACACGCTTACCATTCCTGGTGATTCGATGATAATAGTATTCTTTATCTCTAATCTTCTTTTTTGTGATGCTACCTTCGGGCAATATGACAATTTCCCGTTCAATCTCAGCAATTGCATTCATTAATTCTTCCTGACTCATAAGTAACACCTCCCAAACTTGTTATACCCATTATACCCATATTTATTCATTTTATCAAGGGTATAACGGGTATAATATTATCTCAAGTTTGATCCAACAAAACTATTGATCGCCATCTTGGCTACCATTTCGTCGCAAATGAAAAGAAAGTGCTTTTCCCTTTATTTACTCTCCAGTGATTTGGCCAAAGTAGTTAAAAGTGCTGCCATCTCCGGATTGGAAAAGACTTTCGCCAGGAGCTCTGCATCCACATTTGTCGGAAATTCTACTGTCTTTCCGGCCACATTGGCATGCATACTCGGATCCAGATTCTTCTTCTCGTAAAAGGCCTGCTCGAAGAGTTCCGCATTTTTTCTACGATCATCATCAATGATATGAGAGTATACATCGGTGACCATATTAATCTGGGAATGACCGGAGTCTCCCTGTACCGCCTTGATGTCACCGCCATTCAACTTAAGCTTATAGGTAACACTGGTATGGCGAAGACTGTGGAATACTACCGGCGGAAGATCATGTTCCCTGATCAGGTCATTTAAAGCCTTACGAATAGAAGAAGTACCAATCGGAAGCCCAAAAGGTGTTGCCATCACCAGATTATAATCCATAAAGCAATGTGCAAAAATCCCGACAGCTACAGCATGTTTTCCGGTTTTGGCATGCGTCCAGTCCATCCCAGACTCCTTGCCCATGTTTTATAGCTTTTCTTCTCTTCCGGATCATCACCGTTAATCGTCTCAAGGAATTCGCAAAAACCTCCAACACCACCAACATCATCCACAAGACTCATTCCATCCCAGGCAATGCAGATTGGTTTTTCCTTACGCTGAATCTCTCTCAACTTGTCCAGGAACTCTCCGTCTATTTGCTGACCAAAGGCATCTACAAACAAAGCTTTCTCGGGAACGAATCCATTTTTATCATGAAGCATATCGCCTTCTTCATCCCTGGCATAAACGGTTTTGTCATACCAGGCATTGGTGCAGGTGATTTTAATCTCCCACCCATCGCCATAGTCATATCGATAACACAATGCAGATAATGCCGGGATTGGTTCAGGATTATATTCAATACACAACATTTCCAATTCACGGTCCAGTTCCTCCATCTCCCGGAAATACGGAACCATGTCGATCGTCGGATTTCCATCTTCGTCAAAATGCGTTCCTGCCTCTTCAACGATCTGGTCCATACGGGCTGTCAGCTGTCTGTATTTTTTGATAATGTCCTTACGTTTTTTCTCAACTTGTTTCAGGGCGGCCTCTTTCTCCTGTTTCCATGAATCCCAATCTCCCTGTTCAGCCGGTGTTTTTAGTACAGTCCAAAGCATCGGGCGTTCCAGCATTTCCTCACACTGACCTTCCATGTAGACATTCCACGTTCTCTGATCTGTTGTTTTCTTCTGAATAGCAGGCCAGTCCTTTCGGAATCTGTCTACTTCAATCTGTGCAGGAATGTAATGCTCTCCCACGCCTTCATAGGAGTATGGTCCACAATACTTGGATTTCAGCCAGGTCTTAAAGCTTTCACCTTCCTCATAATCATCGTCCCAATATATATCTTCATAATTCTCACTTGGAAAACGAAAATACATACCAACCTGACGGGTCCACTCTTTTACCAATCCCCCATCTGTCATTTTTTTGAATTCATCCTCATATGGAACATAGCTATGAAGGTGGCTGTTTTGCCATCCAAAAGCTTTCATGATTGCATAATGAAGACCATGCAGTGTCATATTGCCCGGAACAATAAAATCTCTGGTAATTCCATCCTTCATTCTTCCGTATCTTCTAAGAACTTTCTTATGTTCCTCTGCGAAATATCCCAGGTCCAGTTCCAGATGAAGCTGCATTGCCATAGGAATCCGCTTCATCTCTGCTTCGATCATGTCCCAGAATTCTTTTTTCTCTTTCAGTAATCGCTCTTTTTCAGCTCTTAATTCTTCAAGAAGGCGCCGCTGCTCCTGAATATCATCCTGTTTCTTTTTTGAACGTGCTTCTGTATTGGTAACCTGATTTTTAGCTGCCTGCTGCATCCGTCCTCTATATTCCTCGCTTCGAATTGCTTCGTTGCTTCTGTCTTCCCCGCCATACTGCCCACGGGAATAGGGCATATAAGACTGAACATTCTTCTCTGATATAACAAGCTCCTCTGCTATTTCAGCTACACTTTTACCCAGAGCAAGCAGCTCTGCAACCTGATTACTGGTTTTGCTGTGCCACAGTCCCTCAGTAATCAGAACTCTTCGTACTTTGATCGGATATGTCCCCAGCTCTTCTGCTGTCTTCTTTACAGAACCCGTCTCTTTATAACTATCAATAATCTGCTGATATAACTCATCCATATATCAGGACCTCCTTCATGTATCTTAGGTGGCCTACCTTTTATTTATGATATCAGTATACGGCCGAGCAATTAACATGTCAACCTTACCTTTTGGTCATCAAAGAAATGCATTTCCAGGTTATATGAAGACCCGAAAATGCATATTTTACCACATTCACATTACCAGCGCTGCACCATGAATTTCACTCTCTCCTGCACGTCCTCACTAAAATCAGACAGATCCTCAAGACCAATCACCTCATCCTGAACCAACCGAACGAGATCGATCAGCATATCTGATTTGCTGACAGATAAAATAACTCCAGGAGCTTTGCGATCTTTTTTGATACGTTCTTCCAGTGCCCAGAATCGTTCAGAACCCTTCTTATCACAGATCAGCAGCTCTACATATTCCTTGCATAAACGTTCCATATAACTTTCCTGCCAACCAGGAAGTTTCTCACGGAACAATTTCCAATCACGTTTTGATACTTCAACCATAATCTCTCCTATAACCGATCAATAATTCTCAAGCACATCCTGCAGATATGCCTTATATTCAGCCTTCACATTATCCGGTCCCATGATCTTCATTCCGGATCCGATACCAGTTACCCAACCAAGGAACTGCGGACTTACTGATACCAGAACTCTGGTTTTGAAATGATCTTCTCCCTGCGGGATCAACCATACATCATGTCCAAAGCGATCGATGATAACACCGGCCAGTTCATTCCTGCATTCCAGCGTGACTTCCGTATCTACACCGCCGTACATTCCAAAGGTCTTCTTAGCGAATGCAGCCAGATCAAAGTTCTTGAAGGAATCTTCACCCTTACGATCTGTTTCCAGTATCTCTGTATTCTGCATCTTATCCACACGATAATGCTTGATAATTCCAGCCGCTGCATCATAAGCTACCAGATAATAATTCTCATCATCCCAGGTCAGTGCCCACGGGCTAACAACATAGAATGCACCGTCTTTCTTCAGTTTCAGTTCTTTCTTAACAGTCCACTCTGCATAATGGAACTTAATTTCCTTATTCTCGTAGATTGCAGTATGAATGTAGTCCACATTGTAATAAACAGTTTCATTCTCTGTCTTCGGACGGTTTACGATGAAAACATATTTGGAAAGCATTGCAGCATCCGTTCTACAGCAGAGCTTCTCTAATTTCATTATCAGTTCCTTGGATTTCTTCTCCGTAATAAACTTGGAGGATTGCACAGCATCTACCAGGAGCTTTAACTCAGGCAATTCAAAATCTCTGGCACCAATATAATAGCCAGGATTCTTTCCTTTCTTCTGCTGTATATCCAGTCCAAATTTATCAAGAATCTCCATCTCTGTATAGATAGTTCTTCGATCCGTACTGATGCCATATTCCTGATCCAGAATCGTGCATAATTCCGATGCGTTCAGCATGTGCGTATCATCGGTACGTTCCAGAAGGATTTCCATCAGGCTTAGGGTACGGAGCTTCTGATCAAAGAAAGCCATGGTATATCACCTCATATATCCTTTCGTTTTACTTATTCCCATAAGGAGCTTTCTCCTCTGCCACCATCTGCACACCTGCAGCCTGATTGCCAAAGTCCGGATAATAAACTTTGGCAGATTTTCTTGCCTGAATCTCACCGGTCAGTCGCTCCTTCAGAAGGGTATTTCTCCTGGTGACTGTCACATTTCTCACTGCATAGAAAAGAGCCTTCTTCGTGCCGACCATCACCAGAATCTTCTTGGCCCGGGTAATACCGGTATAGATCAGATTCCTCTGCAGCATCACATAATGATTCATCAGCACCGGCATAACAACAATCGGATACTCGGATCCCTGGGCTTTATGAATGGTTGTTGCATAGGCATGCACCAGTTCATCCAGCTCGGTGGCATCGTACTCAATGCTCCGGCCATCAAAATTCACCAGAAGGGTACGATCCTGCATGTCTACAGATTCAATGATTCCGATATCTCCGTTGAAGACTTCCTTATCGTAATTGTTCTTGATCTGCATGACCTTATCATTTGGCCGATAAACAAATCCACTCCTTCGAAGGCCTTCTCCCTGAGGGTTCAAGGCTTCCTGCAGTGCCATATTCAAATTGGTAGCTCCGACCACACCTCTTTGCATCGGTGTCAGCACCTGAATCTGACTGGCTGGTATCCGATAATATCCCGGAAGCTTCTTATGTACCAATTCCACAATCTTCTTCGCTACTTCCTCCGGATCCTCCTGAGTCATAAAGAAGAAATCTGTATTCTTTCCATTGGATGTATCCGGCATCTGACCAGCATTGATCTTATGCGCATTCATGATAATCCGGCTGGTCTGGGCCTGACGGAAAATCCTGGTCAGGCGAACCACCGGAAATACTTCACTGTCAATCACATCACGGAGCACATTTCCTGCACCAACCGATGGAAGCTGATCAATATCTCCCACCAGAATCAAACGCATGTGAGGCGGGATTGCTTTCATCAGCGCATTCATCAGAACAATATCAATCATAGAACACTCATCCACAATCAGAACATCACCCTCAAGAGGAGTTTCCTCATTTTTCTCATAGCCTTCCGGCGGTTTAAATTCTAAAAGTCGGTGAATGGTCTTTGCCTCCAAACCGGTAGCTTCCGTCATTCTCTTGGCGGCACGCCCTGTAGGGGCTGCCAGCAATATATGCAGTCCAAAGGCGCGATAGGCTGCGATGATTCCCTGGGTTGTGGTGGTTTTTCCTGTACCCGGACCACCGGTAAGCACCAGAACCTTTGCAGTCGCTGCCCGGCGGATGGCTTCCACCTGTACCTCATCATATTCCATATTTACAGTATTCTGGATTTTCTCAACATCCACAGACAGTTCCGGATTACCGGTATCCTGTCTTGCTTTCATAAGAGAAACCCAGAGTCTGTCCGCTGCAGGTTCTGCAGACAGCTTTTTCAATTTATTTGCAACACCCACCTCCGCAAAATAAAACGGAGGCAGGTAGATGCATTCTTTTTCAATCTCTTTAGCCGCATCTTCCGGAATAACCTCATCCGGCGCAAACTGAGGAACCATAATCTTCTCACGGATCAGTTCTTCATCCTTCAGCATCTGATCCATGGTCATAATGATGCTGGTATCCTCCGCCTCCAGAAGCGCTGATGCTTTCTTGATCAGCTGATCACGTTCTGCATAAACATGGCCTTCATCTGCCAGCTCACTTAAGGTATACATGATACCACTGCGCAGACGGATAAATGCCTCCTTGCCAATCCCAAGCTTCATCGCAATGCTGTCTGCCGTCTTAAAACCAATTCCCCAGATATCATCCGCCAGACGGAATGGATTCTCCTTCACCTTAGAAATGCTCTCATTGCCATACTGACGATAGATCTTCGCTGCAAATGCAGTGCTGACACCATGATCCTGGAGAAAAAGCATAACATTCTTGATCTCCTTCTGTCGTTCCCAACTCTTTGCAATCTTATCGACACGCTTCTTTCCGATACCGGGAACCTCCAGGAGCCGCTGCACATCCGTCTCGATGATCTCCAGCGTATCAGTACCGAACTGCTGCACGATCTTCTTGGCGAACTTCGGTCCCACACCCTTGATCAGGCCGGAGCCAAGATACTTCTCAATACCAAAAACTGTGGCAGGCATGGTTTCTTCCCAGCTCTCCGCCAGAAACTGTCTGCCATACTTGGCATCCACCTTCCAATTTCCATCAATTAAAAGCACAGATCCAACATTGACATCCACGAGGTTACCCACGACCGTAACCAGGTCATTATAGTTCTTTACGGCACACTTAAGGACCGAGTATCCTGTTTCAGGGCTTTGATAAGTAATGCGCTCCACAACGCAACGTATCTTGATCACTTAAGTCTCACCTGCCTTTACTCTAAATATGATGGTATTTTAAGCCTTTGAAGCTTGGATTTTGTTGTTCTTTCGTGCATCAATTACAACAATCCCAGGCTTCCCAGTCAATCCCAAGTCGTTAAGAATTTTATACACTTTTTCCATTTCTTCATCTGTAAAGAATACTATTGCTTTAATTGCTGGAGGATTCCCATTGGCATTTTTATATACATCAACTTGCTTTTCCAGATTGCGTTTTAATGTCCTAGCCATTTTAAATTCAACAAGCGTTGCATCTTTACTTCCTTGAGACAGCTTGAAATCTACAGGACCTCTACCATTATTAACCTCAGCATTTGTATCAGAAATAGTATTACAACATGCAAGTCGATACATTATATGCAAATCGGATTCTCTATGAATTGGCTTGTCCCCATCATAAAAATACCTATATCCATCGCAATTCTCTATCACATGTTTCAAATACAGTACACGTTCCATTGCTTCTTCATAAGAAGTTTTCGCTTTCACACTATAAAAATCTGTGTCAGAAACAAGTTGATCTATCAAATCCAATAATTGTTCAATAAATACTTGCTTCACACCGTGAACATCAGACAAACTTCTTGCCAATGCTTCTTTTTCACGATCTTCCTGATTTCTTATATAATGATCAATAAGAACAGGAAAACGCCTAATAGTTTCAGTAGCGGCATTTTCACGATTCTTTTTCGTTGGTTTGTCTTCTCCGAGAACCTGGATAAAATACTCGTTTACCTGCATTCTCAACACCTCATCTGGAATGGCTATTGAGAATCTCTCAAAATTATTGAGCATGTCTGTTCTATTAATCCAGATTTCATCTCGTACTAAAAGATTTGCCGGGGTAAGCAAAACATAATCATTATTAAAAGCAGGAAGATAATATTCTTTCGGAAGCCATACCCCTCGATCATAGTCAAAAGAAACCTTGTCTACTTTAAAAATTTTACAATAAGTCGAAGACAAATATGACTTAGCAAATTCTTCCGTGTATTTCAAAAGGTATGGCTTGATGAGATTGGTGATAAAATCGCTAATGTTATCTCGTCCTATACCTTCTTTCAATAAACACACCTTTTCAATATGTTTGCCTTTGCTAACTATTTCCTCACCAAAGTTTTTGAAAACTTCCGTCAATCCACTATGTAATGCACGACCGAAATCCAATCCTAATCCGCTTCCTGAATTTCCCTTCTTACAAAACCCAAGATAATTTTGCTTTACTTCTGGAAAACAATAGTAGTATTTTAGCACTCCATCAGAAGGGAATTCTTCAACAGCAGCTCTATCTCTGAGATAAATAAGGTACTTAATTATTTCATCATGCATTTCCTGACACTCTGTTTCTTCATTACAAAAAATAAGAAATGGATCTATAAACAGAGGCAAGTCGTTAACTAATGAAACATTAAACGCCCCATACTCTTCCAATAATCTGGAATCTATATTAAAAAAGTCACTAAAATATATTTTATTTGAACTCATTAGTCTCCGTCATCAAATCTTTTTTGCCAAAACATTAATCCAGTTTTGTGTGTTATACTCGTTTCTTACATCACAGGTCAACCAACTATCACAAACATCTAAATCAATTACAGATTTAATTAGTTCATTTATTTTTTTATCTGTCATATCACAAAAATAACGATTCGTTACACAATCAAAACGGTTTTTATCCCCATATTTCCAAGATGCATAGAGTACTCCCCCTTTTTTTAGAGCAGCTGCGATGTTTTTCAGCACAGTTACCACTTCATCTTCCGGAATATGAAGAAGAGAAGCACAAGCCCATATTCCATCAAAACAATCCTGATAGTCCATTTCTTGAAAAGTTAGTTTTCTAACTTCTTGGCCTGTCAACTTTGAAGCATACTCACACATGATTCCAGAAGCATCGAATGCAGTTACAGTATAGCCTTTTTCAATAAAATGTTTACTATCCCGGCCGCTGCCACATCCGGCATCCAATACAGAAGCACCTTCAGACAGATACTTTTCAAATCGATCATATAATTTCTGCATATCCAAGTGTGCCGTACTTTCGGCATACTGCTCATCATAAAATGCAATTGTTGTTTCTAATTCTTGTCTCATAGCTACCTCATATAACCAACTGTTCTGGTAATTTCCATAGTCCGTATCCCTGCAAATAAGCAGAGTCATACAATGGTTTCATGTTATGCTCCAGGATATTTATGAACTGCTCCCTCGAATTCCCCTCAATGTATAATCTTTCAGTTGCCCAAATAGCATTAAGATTGTCTCTACGGCACTTTTCAAAGCTTGTTCGCACTTCTCCATGAGAAAAAATAACTTCGTACAATCTATACTGACTCTCAGCCATTCTCCGAAAATACTCACCCCAATCAGGAAGTTTATTATTCTTGCTTGAGTTCAAACTCTTTTCCATCGGAATCAAATTCCATAACTCGTCATTTGCTACATAAGACCACGGAACAAAGTGATCCAAATCAAAGTGCTGAATATCTAACTCTCTACCAGAGTAAATATCATATACAGATAGATTTCCATAATTGACTGCTGACTTCCACAAATCACGAGCATTACTTAACTTGCGGGTTGTCTCATTTTCCGGAGATAGTTTGTAAATAATACCTGGCACTCCCGGATTACGATCCTGTAAAAAACGAATTTTTTTTAACTGAATCCAGCTTGTAATTACTGGATAATTATCGTAAATAAGTTGTTTCCAGTATTCGTTCACATGTACCTTTTTCTGTAGGCCTTTTCCGTCAATAATAGTATACAAAAGCGGTGTCTTTTTATTAATCATTTCAAAATAGGCAATTAAACGCTTTTGAGAATCCCAAACACGATCACTGCCACTTACCTCATCCAAGAAAGACGATAGCAAACGATATGGAACATATATAGTCAGACTATTCTTATCTACTCGAAGCTCTGAATCATTACGCACAATTGCTTCCATGACATCATTTTTTGAGGCTGGTTGCTTTAATAAAGGATCTTTTTCCACGATCCCGATAGCATGCTCAAGAAAGTTTTCAGACTTTCCCTTAATTGTCGGTCCAAGATGTAAATGGTAACGTGTAACAGAATGCCATGCTTCCCAAATCATCTCGTTGATAATCTGATCAAATGTTAAATCCTCTTCAGTGATTGTAATCAAATTCACAATCGCTTCTAACCAATAGAATTTGTAACATTGTGATGGATCATTCAGCATCCTGGCAAATTTATCTGTATCCAAATTATTTTTATAAATCAAATCCGAATGAAGTTCTAACTCCATACATTTCACCTCATTACTGAGCTAACATTTTGGCTATCTCTATCAGCTTCCTAAAATCTGTTTTCAGAAGGTTTATATCTGTATCTGGTCCCCAACTGATACGAACAGAGTTTTCAATTCTTTCTGGAGATAAACCCATTGCTGTTAATACATAGCTTGGCGCATAATTTTTAGATGTACATGCAGATCCATTAGAAATCCCACAGTAATTCTTAGTTGAAATCATCAATGCTTCTGAAGATACCCTTTCCAGACAAAGATTTAATGTATTAGAAATACAATATTCCAAAGCACCATTAAACGAATATTTAATTCCAGATTCATTTAATAAGCCAATAATACAGTCTCTTACAGCCTGTGTTTTTATACGGTTATCGGCATAAGTGCTTTCAGCCAACTCACAGGCTTTTCCACAACCTGCTACCAGTGCAACCGGAATTGTTCCTGGGCGGATTCCACGTTCTTGCTGCCCACCATACATTATCGCCTTTACTGGAGGAAGCTTATACTTCTTTTTGCGTAACACTAAGACGCCTACCCCTTGTGGTCCTCTGAGCTTATGGGCACTAAAGGAAAGCATATCATACGGTGTATTTCTCAATTCATCTACAAGTTTTCCGCAACTTTGCGTGGCATCGATATGAAATAAAACATTCTTTTCACGTAAAAAATGTCCGATTTTTTCTATTGGCTGAATAATGCCAGTTTCATTGTTTACATGCATTAAGCTGACGAGGAGAGTATCCTCCCTAACTCTGCTCAAAATTTTATCTGGATCAAGCTGTCCTGATTGTTCTGGATCAACAATGTCAATCTCAAAACCTTTTGTAACCATTGCTTTCACTGTTTCCAAAACAGCTTTGTGTTCAATGGATGAAGTAATAATATGCTTCTTGCCACTCCGAACTGCATATGCTTCCAATCCTTGAATGGCAATATTATTACTTTCTGTCGCTCCACTAGTAAAGAAAACCTCTCCTGCTGAAACACCTAATAGAGAAGCAACTTGTTTCCTTGCGTTTTCTACAATCCCTCTTGCCTGATCACCATAATCATGAGTTCTGCTGTCTGCATTTCCAATATGGTTTCTATATACATCAATCATTGTATCTAATACTGCTTCATCGATAGGCGCTGAAGCATTGTAATCCAAATAAATGCCCATTTTACTTATTCACCGCCAATTTCAATAAATCATCTATATTTTTTATAAATCCAGTTCCGCAAAGATGTGCAATGCCTCGTTCTAAATTCAGATGAAAATACTTGATAATTGTATCATTATCTGTTGGAAGGCCCATTTTTAGGCACCAAGCTTTTGTTAATGCCTCATATATTTCATAGTATTCTCCACCAAACGTATACCAGGACATTTCCAGATTACTATCTGCAACTATTGGAATATCTGTAGGAATTGTATTCTCTGAAAATGAGTATGATAATGCCCATCGGCAGAGTATATTCCAATTCTTAATTCCAGTTTTTGCCTTTAATCTGGAAAGTTGATCCTTTGCTTGCTGAGATACACGTACTTGTTTGATTATCATTTATCCTGAAAATATCCTTTCAAAATCGTAGTACTCTTTGTTTCTTCACTATAACTTAACGTAAATTCATCACCAACTGATTCCTTCATCATATTGTAATAAGTATGATCTATTTCAGAATCTGTTGAGAGAATGATTGTCTGCTCACTTGCCTGTGGAAAATAGGTAGTAACAAGGGAAGTTCTATGCATAGAATCTAATCTAGACAGTGGAGTATCAATTATAACCGGCAATTTTTTCTTAGAACAAATTGCTAACGCCCAAAGTATTGCGATAACCATTAACTGTTTCTCACCAGCAGATAATGAATCTTTTGAAACGTTCTTACCTAAATCATCTAAATATGCAATATCCAGACTTCTTGGATCCATTACAATTTTCTGAATTAAATTCTTCTTATTGGCAAGTTTTTTATAACAAGCAGTAATCGTATCTGCAAGAACACCTGTCTTTCTTTTCTGAAGTTCTACAGTAAATTCCTCAGCAATATGTAATGCAATATTTGAATACCTCATCATTCGATCGGAATCATCAAGAAGTTCCTCGTTAGCCAAATAAGCTTCCACTGCTTTGGAAAATTCAGATGATGCTGCCATAAGCGCACCGTTAATAGTTGTTCTTTCTTGTTGCTTGGAAGTTAACTCTACATTTAATTGAACTAATTCCAATTCCTGTTCACGAATATCTGTAAACAATTCACTTAGCACCTTTTCATTAATATCCAGGGATAAGTAACTTTCCACCTCATCTAAATTCTTCTGCAAGGCTCCTTTTCTTTCAAGCAATTGTTTAGTAGAGGAAGTAACTTGTGTTAAAATCTCCTCGATCAAACTGTTTAACTGAAAGAGTGCATGATCAGATACTCCATATAATGGCTCGGTTGCTGCAGCTTCTGACATTTCCTTTACGAAATTTACAAATGCTTTATTATGTGGATAACTCTCGGTATGATGAACCGAATACTCTTGGAGCAAAATCTCGATCTGCCCCATTGCTTGTTGCATTATAAGATCGTTATGTTCATCTTCAGCTTGCAATTTAATATCAAGTATTAGGTCTTTAACTAATACTAATGGAAGTGCATCTGCAGAAGCGTCAATCAGCAAGGCTTGATTCTGGTCAATTTCAGCTAATAAATCAGATCGTTTTTGCATCAATGCTTTTCTTTGTTCAATCACATCTCCGCCTTTTAATTCATATTGATGATGAAGCTCCTCAATTTCATTTTGCTTTTTAGCAACATCCTGAGTAATTTTTTCGATATCTTTATTTGTCTTTTGCAAGGCAATTTCTAGTTCTTCTTTTTTCTGCCTAAGTTCCTCTAAATCCATCCCTGCCCGTCCATGAGATGTCTTCTTTGATGATTTTCTAAGTACACGACCTAAATCATTCTTTAAAACATCCAACACACTAATGCCAAGCATTGAACGTATAGATTCTTTCATTTGAACATTGGTATCATCTACAGCAAGTTCAGCTATTTTTTCGCCATCAAAGAAGTAAAAACTTGACAGTGCGCTTGGAAGAATATTTTCAATGAACATTGCCCAGTTTTTAGTAAGGAATTCACTGTATTGACCATTTTCCTTAACAGTAATAGTTTCTGCAGTTCTTCTGCTCAACGAGTCCCATTTTCTGTTAATTACGTATTCTCTACCAGTGCTTTCACTCATAACAAATTCAAGTTCAACAGAAGCTTGCTGACTCCAACTACTTTTATTAATGTATGAACGCAGGTATTTACCGTAAGTCGAATAATTACTTTCTTTGTATGCAATAGAGTTTGAACCATATAAAGCTAAAAGTATCGCCTCAAGAAAAGTGGTTTTTCCTCGACCATTCATACCTCCGACTAATACAATCGGCTTATCACTTGTAAATTCAAATGAATTTTGACCGGCATAAACGCCGAAATTATTTAATGTAAGTCTTTTAATTATCATTCTTCCACATCCTCGACTTCTGAGTCTTCCTCAGATATATAATCCAGGAATTTTTCATTATACTTTCCACCCATCTGTTTTTTTCGATTCATACGATCTGAATAGTATGCTGTTGCATCTTCTTCATTCATGTAAAAAGTACGTCCAATTGCCTTCTCAATATCGTTAAGAATACCCTTTCTTGCATTTAATTCCTGCGCACGATTCTCTATATCTACCAGATTATACATCATCTCAAATGCAAGTTCTTCTTCTCCATATAGTCTGCTGCAAACAGATTGCAATATTTTCCATTCTTCTGAACCGAAATTATCAAAACAAATCCAATCTGGATCATCAAATTCCATTCCAGTAACCTCTTTGTAAATAGTTGGTACTGAATCACAGAATTCATGTTTCTCCTGAACCCAAATACGGCGTATAGCTCGCAGTTCTTCAATTCGAATAAGTTTCAATGTGCTAAATTCTTCTGGTCCATTCAGATTGATATCCTGCTGAATTTCTAAAAGTTCTTTAAGCCATGCTTCGCGAACCTCTTTCTTATATGGTCCATGAAACAATTTGCCGTAATTACCTTGTAAATTTCCATGCATTCTTCGAAAACTTCTCCGTTCACGATCACCTTCAGGATTTCCAAATTTATTTCTAAACTCTAATAATGGAGTCATCCATTCTTTTTCTTCATCATTAGCGATCATGGCCTCCATTGATTTATCGTTTTCTACCATCGTACAAACCCAACAACCAAAACGACTTTTGCCACATGATGGCATACTTTTATCAACCATCAATGGGCATTCATTATCAGCTGTAGCTCCACGATACATGGTCATTAAATCCATATTAGAGTAACCCCAAGGATTTTTATACTGCATTAGAAATACCCAAACATCATCATTTGACCAGGTTTCCAAAGGAGAAAAGACTAATTCATTGGCAAGTGTAGGATTTGGACTCAATAACTCTCGAACACGCTTTTTTTCGAGATTTGTCATCGTTCTATTTCTACGAGAACTTTCTTGCTTTCTAGTTCCTAATACAAGAATAATTTCTCCATGTTCTGCTATTTTATTTTTTATAAAATTATTAACAGGTTTGATTTTTAAACGATCCGTGCACCAACGATATTTCATTCTTGGAAAAGGATATCCTCTTCCAATCAGATTCACCCAAAATGTATCATTAAAGTCTGGAATCAATTTTTCAGGAATGAATGGAACCTGTTTTTCCTTTGCCATTTCTCTCATAGCATCTAATGATTTTTCAACCCATTTTGAGACGACCGGAGATTCAACTAATGTATCCGTATTCATGATATGTATTGGTTTTTTTCTTAACTCAACCGGAAGTCGTTCAATCGCCATCCAGACTAGCTGAACAGCTGCAGTACTATCTTTACCTCCTGAATAACCAATCATCCAAGGAATATCATCCGATAAGTATAGATTTTGAACTGTGGTAATCAGACCGTCTATATATTCTTTTGTAATTGTACCCATATACTTAATTCCTATTCTGATAATGTCTTTTTCAGCGTTTTTTCAGCTGATTCTTCGTCCGAAGATAACGGAAGATTCAGATTATTTTTAAGGATATTAGCAATTAACATTGCTGCCTTTTTATTTGTAATGATTCTTCCATTTTGATTAATTGCACGCATTAGCCATTGATTAGAACTTCTGTGCCAATCAACCTTCTCAAGCCCCTTTAAACAGCTATCCAAGTCAATTTCTGGATGCATAAACAAATAATGTCCAATCCTTCCCAGTGCTTGTATTACAATACTTTGTGTAGCAATATAGTTTTCTCGTAAATCTACCTTTGTTATCTCTTTATTTTCTAATTCCTTCCATTGCGACATATGAAGGCAAACACATGACCAAAAGCGGTATAAGAAGGCATCAGCCGAATCCAATGAACGACGTCCAATAATAGCCTTGTTGGCAGTATAAAATGTATTCAGTGTAAAAAGGCTTGAAGAGTATTTACCTAGAATATCTTTTTCCTTATCTGTATATGTATTTAAAAATGGGATCTTCCCTATTACTTCTCGTGTAATTACCGCCATTCCATCTCTAGAATCGTATAATTCAGAAATGGAGTTTGATGTCTTTACAGCATTTTTATTTAAATCTGTAAAAATTTGCTGACTTTGAGCCAATCCTTTATCAGCAAAGAATACAATAGAAATTGTTTCATCTCCTAAAGATGGATCTTCCTGAAGAGCTTCCAGTATTGCTGATTTTCTATGCTGTCCATCATTAATTAAAAATTTTGCATCCATACTTATTTCCAAAACACCAACGTCTGGTACCTCAGTGGACGAACAAAATTTAAAATCTCCATCTATTGAAGCTGCTAGAGCGGAAAAAACGTAAGATTCTCTGTTATCTAAAATGTACTTACTAATTACAGGAATTCGGGCCTCATTAAGTTTTCGCTGAGCCCTATACTCTGGCAGTACATATTCATCATCTGATTGGAATAACCTAGACAGCATTTTTAGCGGCACCATTGCTATATAGTATTCCTTTTTTGCTTGTTTTCCCCTCACAACAGGGAATTTATATACAAAATCCATTTTCTCTCCTAAAGCATCAAACGAGATATACTTAAGTATCTACTTAAGTATATCTCGCAGACTGAAACATGTCAATATTCTTGTGCTATTATCAGAATCTGTCCTTCTTCAAAATCACATTAATTTTTAAAGTTTATAACAAATTTATTCTCTAAATGCTCTTTCTTAATCCAGCGTATAATATTATCCGTAACATCACTCACTTTAGCTTTTTTATTTGTTACAGAAACAATAAAGGATCTTATTTCATCACTCAGATTCAAGCTTTCCTCTAATTGATCAACATCATCTATACTTTTCTTCAGAAGAGTTAATCTTGAATTAACGCCATCATCAGACAACGATAACCCATTCCAGTCACTTCCATTGGCTATATTGATTCTGATTTTTGATACGCTTTCCGAATCTGATGCCAAATTCCCCAATGTATTGATCTTCGAAATGCTTCCGGCCGTCTTCTTCTGATGGTATGATTTCCATTCCTTCGTAAGATTCGCATTTACCTTTTTGTTTATATGCTGACGTGCGCCGTTCAAAGAATCGGCATCTACTACACCGGACGATATCACATTTCTCAACTGTGTTATGCCTTCTTCTAGGTTTGTGACTGTCTCGCTAGTGATTGAATAATCCATCAACTGAGTGGCCTTTTGTAATTTACTCATAGAAGATGAAAAATCCATAACTATAGTCGAATAGTCCGAATCATTTTTTGCCTTCTTCTCAGCATCTAAAGCCGCATTTTCAACTATATCTAACTGCTTCATCTTTTTAATAGACTTGCTTAAGCTATCCGATAACATGATTTTTCTTCACCTCCTCGATAACCAGCTGACATTCATCAAGCATTTTAGTCTCGTCAAGATACTTGGTTTCATACGCTTCGCCAGATCCCACTCCCTTATGTTTCATTCTTGTCTCAACCTCACTATTTGCCTTTTCCATATCATTTGCTACAAGTTTCAACAAATCAACGAACGGTTTCAATGTCTGCATTGGATCACGGCTTAACCTAATTAAAGCCTCGATAGAATCTTCTATTTCTGCTATTTGCATTGCATTCTTTATTGAACTCAATATTGATGTCGAATTCTTTTTACAGTTATTAATCCAAGTTGAATCATAATGTACCGCAATGCTGACATGACTCTTTTGAGCCTGTTGATAGAAGCTTCCCACTTTTTTGATGATGTCTTCTATATCGCTGGAATCTTCAAGTTCTTCCAGATCAATATACTTCTTCAACACTTCTATTTGTAAAGAAAGCGCAGCTTTCTCATCTCCAACAACGATATCTACTCGATCCAAAACTTTCTTTAAATATTCGCTGAAAATTCGTCTTTTCTTTACCGGATCATTGAGCTGTAAATCAGACTCTTCAAATCGAAGACCTGTTTTGATGGTTTTTCGAACAGCCTTATTAAACGCAATATGATCGAATTCATAATTAGTGGATGTCAAGGCAGTTCCTTGTGGCAGATTATAATACTGTAATACGCAATTACGTGCATCTTTTCCATCGGCCCCATTCGTCATCTTCATCAGGTCATTCCAGTTTTTTGTATGCCCGTTGTTTGTTTGAACCGAAGGGTTTTTATGCAAAAGCATGTCTGGTGTGAAATTCTGCGGATTCTGATAATTCTTACAGTATCCATTCAAAATCAACCTCAGAAACTCCGCTGCTGTTGCATATGTAAAATAATCAGTCTGAGTATCATCATAATGCATAATTGCATTTACTATGAGCGGCTTTATGCTATCACTCCATTTTTGAACTCGATAAAGGTAGTCTGTAGATCCTTTAAAATTCCATGACTTTTTACCCACTTCACTCCATCGCACAAAGGCTTCAATGATTTTTCTTGATTCTATAGAGGCTGGCAGAGTAACAACGGCATCACTTTTCATGGTCTGACGTTCAAATGCAACTAGGTATTTATTTCCAGTATCACGGATTTTTAGCATTGCATCAATAGATATTCCCTCGGAAAGCCAATCAATAGTGTTATACAGATAATCATTTATATTCTTTCTCGCATCATTTAAGGCTCGAACATTCTTTGTGGTAGCTCCTATGCTAAGCTTATAATCCTTATTTTCGATCCAGCGATCCACTTCTGCCAATGCAATAAGCACTTGTTCGTTTTCTTTTTCAATTGGCTCATCCACTTTAGGTGGATGCGTTGTACTACCTCCTGATGTATCAGTCTCTACACCTGGCTCATCAGGAACTGATACCTCGTTACCATCAATAATTGGTAAGCCTAATTCTTCATATACATCTGAAGGAATTCCTGCAATATGCTTTATTCCGTTCTTTTCATAAGTTTGTAACTTACCATTACCCCAGATATACATGAAATGAGACAACCTAATTTTAGTTGCATCATTTAAAGAATTGTTATTATAAATCGCATTCTGTAACTCTGGATTCGCTGCATGAAACGATGGCCGTTTTACTGGGAACTCATCCAAATGATCTAACGCATCTTTTATATATGGCTCGATAATCTCTCTCATCAATGCACGCGGATTACGTTTTGCAATGTCTTGTTTTTCATACAAGAAAAGAATAGCGTTCTTCGTAAATGGGAATAGATTTATACTTTTTCCCTCAAGCTTATACTCTCCCCAGCCTTTTCCATTTGTAACTGTATGAACTGGATAAGAATCCATGCTTGCCTTACCTACTTCAACCCATTTCTGTATAACGTCAGATTCAAGAGAAATAGTGTTCAAATATTTTGCAAAAAATTCAAGTAGTCCATTCTGATTTCCAGAAAACAGATCATCTGGAACATATACAAAGTTATGAATTCTTCCCTTAGTATTTGTCTTAAACTTCTCACGGTAATAACCATCCGTAGAACCAACGATTGCATTTATTCTGCACATGTTCTTGTCTGGGTATTCGATCTTATCTGTTAGCAAAGCATCAAGAAGCGAGTCATCTACACCGGATGCAGCGGTTATATCTTCTATAAGGATCGTTAGTGTCTTTCCCTGTTTAAACAATTCCTGACGAATCTCTTCTATTACATTCGCCAAATCACCCGGCTCCAGACCAGCACATCTCTGAATTACTTTCTCAACAAATAAGTTCACATATGCTTTAATTGAATTAATAAATGGAACATCATCTATCATATTCTTTGCAATTTTACGCGCTTTCTCATCTGCACTTGCTAAGATTTGATAATAGAGTTCTGTGTCAACCTGAAAATCCTCTTGATGGAACTCAGGAATAGAATCATTTATTTCATTTGACTTATTCTCAGCAAACCTTGCATATATACGGTCAATAGGGCCGTCATCTTCCATTAATTTTTCTTTGAATAATGAATTTTGGAGTAATGCGATTAAATGCTTACGATTAACATTACTTATTTTTCTTTCTCCATTCTCATCACCAGCTTTTCCATTATCATTAGTGATTTGAATAATAAACTGATAATAAATGGTTTCTTTAAGTTCGTTTTCTGGAACAGTTGTTGTTGCGGAAACAAGCTTTTTGTAAAGTTCTTTATTCGGAAGATTTTTTACCTCTGGTAACTCGATTAATTGTTTGATGGTACCTTTTAAAGTATTATCCGCTCTTCGAATAGGGAGTACGATTTCATTATCTGATTTTCTAATCTCCAAAACCGTATTTATCCATCTGATCAAATGTGATTTACCTGCACCACTATCTCCGATAACAAGAACAAACTGGTCTTCTTCCCTTTCCGTCATAAACTGATCATATACTTCCTCTTCAGTTTTTGGATACTTTTTGTCCTGTTCCGGAACCTCAGCATGATCTGCTAAATGCTCTGTAATATAAAGCTTTTTCATCGGAACATGTGTCGCAAGGAAATCGCCTTGAGAGTTATGCATAACATCCGGACGAATAACATCCATATACCTTTTTCTGGCTACTTCTTTATTCACGTTTTACCCCCTTATACACAATCGATGAAACTGGTTGATTAAAAAGTTCTTTAGATGGATACAAAATCCACTTCATGTCTTGGTCGCTACCAAACTTAAGAACAATTTCCCCATTATCATGAAGTTCCCGCAATGCACTGGACATTGCTATATTAAAATTCCTATCTCCCGTTTTTTCAGATAGAATGACCTTACCATATTGCATAAATTTTGACATAAAAACATCGATTGGATACTCAGTTTTCTTTTCCAAATTCAGTAGACTTATTACGTTTTTACAGTAAACATACGCATTAGGTAAAAACGTGAATCCGTTCATGCAGCCAAATCCTAAAAATTGGGACCAAAAACGCCATCCTCGAATCATTGGAGCCTTTATCGTTTCTCCTGTACGTTCTGACAAAAGATTTAACATATTTGAATCTGAAATTGCTCCATATTCGTAAACTCTTTCATTTAAATTCACGATAATATTCGAGCATTTCCAAAATTGGCTTTCTTCAAATTCTGGTAATACAGTAATTACATGTTTTCTAAATTCATCTATATTTTTTAACTGCTTATTAGAATCAACCAAAGAGATTATTCCATCTTTATTTTCTACTAGTTTCAGCTCAGTGGCAGTCTTAAATATCGCAGAAAAGTAGGAAGTTCCCTCATATATTTCAGGCGGCTCCATCAAGGCCTGCAGTTCATTTCGTGGAATACTCTTCTTATTTTCCACTATCTTATATAAGGCAAAAACTCTAGCTGGAATTGCCTCTGTAACCATGTTACCTACAAACATAACATTCCTCCTCTATCTAATCACTTTTCCGTCAATATCTAACGAAATCGTCTTATCAGAAGTATTTGAAATACAAAAATCCTTTTTCGATATATGGATTACCGTATTTCCTTTTTTTATGCACTTTCTAACCTGTTGATATTCTTCCCTTGCCACAACAGGATCATCACTATAAACAGCCATAACAACTCCTGAAATATAATACCCATTATCATATTTTAGAAGTGTTTTTAATTCCTGATAATTGACATATATTAATTCAGGATGGCGGTCTTCATCATATAAGATGCTATCATTCGTCACCACTACATTAGGATGATATTGCTTTATTATTTCTGTTGAATCCTGTTGTGAAATAATCAATGCCTCTCGAGTATGCGAAAAAAACTCTTTAGCACTCGGTGTCAGCGTTTTTCTTGGACCATCTACACCAACCAGTAAAGGAAAACGATTTATTTCATCACGAACAACATTAATATGTTGCCCACATCCAGGACAGTATTCTGAAACCAATGGATATGTCTCATAAAGCATAGAAGACCAACATAATTGTGCTTCCTTTTCTATTGCATTTCTCATAAGAGAAAATGAAGATAATGATTTAGCAACCTCTTTTTCTCGAACTGCTTCAAATAACGTTTTTATCTCTTCCGTATTTGAAGTGATCAAATCATTTACTATTTTCACTGTAAATATATATCGATTATCATCGTCCAGTTCGATTGCCGATATCCGGATCAAGTCATATCTATTAAGCAGTAATAATACATTGATATTCCACTTCTCGTCAGTATCATTTCCTTCTTCAAAATAATTAATCCGGCTATAGTTTGGCTTAGTCGAGGCAAAAATTGATATTTCCCCTCCACTCCACATGTTAGCTGGATTCTTGTACATGCTCCACCAACGTCCCCATAGTTTTTCAGTAGTTAGCACTTTACTTACATGTTTATATGCCTTGTTAACATCATCCATCTCAATGCACATAATACTTAAACACTGAAGGCCATCTCTTCCACCTCTACCAAGCTCCTGGTAATATGAGTCTGGACCATCTGGAACATATAGATGTAATACGGTTCTCACATCTGGTTTATCAACACCAACTCCAAATGCAGAGGTCGCGATCATAATCTCATATTGATTATCTGACCACTCATTAATTAATACTAATCTCTCATCTGATTTTGTATCGCCGGTAAATGTTTTTATATTAGAATATCCATATCCCTCAAAAAAGGTTTTCCATTGTTCCGCTTCATATGGAGAATTTACATACAAGATTAAAGGTTTCGGCATAATATTGATTAGATTTAGAACTTTTGCTCGCTTCTCTTTATATGACTTTGCTTTAACCATTATAAATCTTGGTTCTTTGCGCAACGCATCACATCGGATTTCCAACCACTTTCCAGGCTCTGAAAACATTTTTTTCAGAGTTATAACTGTATCATCCTTGAATGTTGCAGACAGCAAAAACGTCCTAATGTCAGGATTTACTTTGAGCAGATCTCTTCTCCAAGGCCCCAAACATTGATAATCAACTCTAAAAAAGTCACCCCATGCTACAACAATATGTGCCTCGTCAATAATGATATTTTTAATATACCTTAAAGAATTTGCATAGCTTATCAATTCTTTAAAGTGTTCATTTTTTATCAATGCTTCCGGCGATATAAATAATAATTTAGCGGTTTGGTTCTTGATCGCATTTGATATTTTTTTAATATTCTTAGAACCGCTGTAGTAACAAAAGATTTCTCCATCCTGAGATATTTTGATATTTTTCTTAGCAACTCGCTCTTGATCAATAGCCAACGATACAGTTGGAACAACCACTATTGACAAGCCTGTTTTTTCATAGCTTATTGCCTGAGTCACTAAACTCTTTCCACCACCAGTCGGCATAGACACTAATGTCGTGTAAGTTTCTGGTGTATTCAATGCCCCATATACGCACAACTTTTGTTCAATAGATTTAAATTCCTTAAATCCAGTCAACTCACGAAGATATTTATTGGTAGCCAAACAATATGGAGAGTTGTTTGCCGGAATTTCCGTACTGCTATTGATAAATGCCTTTTCTACGAATTCTTTATGTTCTATGTATTCCGGAATCTCATAGGTTGTATAATACTTATGTGATGAAGGATTGAAATAGATTCCGTAGTGATTATCATCTAACAAACCATATTCTTCAATTCTCAATTCCGTTTGGTATGAAAGCATGAAATTTCTCAGCGAACTAATATAATCGGATTTTCCTGCTGTTCCCTCTCTATACTTTTTATATGTATTAAGCAAACGAATAGCCACGTTTTCCAGAGCATTATCAACAGCATTCGGATACTCTGCTTTCGTTAGGAACCAATCCCCTTCAGCTTCTTCATTTATGACCTTTTCAATATTTTCTATAATATTATGCTTCTCTATCATTTTTTTACCAACCACATAAAACATGCAGATTCCATTCTAACAATTGGCTTTGAAAGGCTCTCATAGATTATTTCATATTGATGTTTCAATTGCTCCATAGAATCACTATCCTGAGTTCCGTAATAATTTGCCCTAGCTTCTTTAGTAGATAATATTTGATCTATCATTTCCTGAGCACCAGCAAGATTAGACTCGCTTTTGAATTTTTCAAATGTTTTCTTGCGTGCGATTTTCTTACTCTGCTCCACAAGCGTGCTCCAATGTTCCTCCGGATACTGTGCTTTAAACCATTCCAGATTTGTACATTTATATTTGTTTGAAATTCCCATAAAAGCACTACCATATCCACGTTTACCCAAATGTTCAATACCATCATTTCCGTTGAAATATCCAGTCTGAACCACTCTTCTATGCTCGTCCAAAACGCTTTTAATAGGAACTTGACTGAATGTAGAGAACGGCACAGGTATGACCTGTATCGATGTTGCCAAATACTGTCTAAACAAGCCCAATGCAAACAACGAAATGCCTTCATCTAAAAGTAATCTCTCATTTGGCTCAATTGAAAAAGTGTATATGAATCCTCTCCAATTGATAGAAGATTCTGCCGCGAATGCTGTAGCCATTCCCTTATAGGAATGCATAGCATTATCAACAATACAGTCAAATATTTCGTCGCCTGGAGCATAAAAGTGAATATAATCGTTCTTAATAGCGACATCACGATCAAAGGATCCCACAATTGTTCTGTCATTTTTGGCGATGTTCTTCTGTTTCTCTTCTTGCAGCCCTCTCTGTACTCTAATTGAAATTTCGTTTTGTTTTTTACTTAGATAATTATCCCAGCTTGGAGGCAACAAGAACGAATTTTGAGCTGATTTTATCGAAAAGTTTCTCTCATCAAAAGCTACTAATCCAGAATCTTTATTTTGATTTAACATTCCAAAGCCAGCCAATGAAGCCCAGCTCATCATAGTTTGAGCAAATAATTTGTTTTCATTGAACTGATAATTAGATAACAAACGTTCTAATTGAACATATAACGGGCGATATCTCAAAGCTGCAGTGTCAAAAATCTGCTCTCTTTGAACTGTTTCTCTCATATTACTTGCTTCTTTAATAAGATCTGGAACCAATCGATATAATCCATATTCAAAATCAGATCTTATAGATTCAATGATCTTCTTATTAACATCATTCATGATTATTTCCAAACCACTCAATGACTGTCTAAACACGTTTAATCCCTGATTCCAGAAATTAAATAACTGATCTTCGTAGCTTTCAGTTGTGTGAATCACGACTGATGTAACTGGAACAGAAACATCTCTTCCCATACGATCTAATCTTCCGATCCTTTGTTCAATAGTATTTATGTTCCATGGAAGATCAATATGAATTACATAATCGGCAATCTGAAGATTTCTTCCTTCACCACCAGATTTATCACATAACAGTATCTTGCAGTCATCATCCGATTGGAACCGATAAATATTAATCTCTGCCGCTTCACGATCTATGCTTGTCGAGAATGCCGTAACTTCATCTCCAAACGCATCTTTTAATACTCTGTAATAAACATTGAATGTTTCTATCTGATCCGTAAAAATAACAACCTTTTTATTAAGCAACTCTGTTTCAATATAATAGATTAGCTTCACAAGTCGCGATGGATGTGAATCAACATCATCCAAGACATCAGCCATCTGTTCTATTATTTCATTTTCATCTTCAATCCATCGATCAGCGCTTTTCCATACGCTTTCAGGCAAGGATTGATTTTGTCCATAAATCTCAACTAATCTGGCTTTATATGCCCACGGAGAGCTAAAGAACGCCTCTAAAACAGGTTGGACTTCTCGTTCTATTTGAATACTTTCAAACTGATTCTGTTGTGATACAATCCAGTCTGTTAGAGTCCTATAGGCTTCGAATTCATAATAATTATTGTTCTCATCAATGGTGTACTTAATTTCATATAAATCCCTTGATGCAAATTCACCTTCCTCATCTTTAGGATATACTCCCAAAACGGCACGTCTTCCTCTTATGATGCTTCTTTCTATCTGATAATTATCACAGACATACGAAATAACGACTTGCATATCATACAATCCAAAATCATCGTTGTCAGTATCGATATTGGATATCATCGTTGTCAGAATATCATCATTGATTAAGTCTGACAGCTCATCCAAACTATCCCTCAGTTCTTCTAATTGATCCTGTACATCTTCATCATCATGAGGATTTTCTTCTTCAACCTCTGGCAATAATTCATATTTGAAGCTATCGATATCATCCAGCAGCGAATGTGTCAAACGAGAAATTTTATTCTGTTTCTCTACTAATTTAGAAAATTCGCCAATGGTAACTGAATCATATAAATCAGGTTGGATTAACCTTAATAATCTAAGATATTCTTCCTTTCTTTGTTGAATCGGTGTTGCACTTAATAAAATGATATTATCGGCATTTTTGCTAAGACTATGAATTTTTGCATAACTTGTGGAATCTTTTATATAATTATGAACCTCATCAACAATTACAAAATCCCATCGACAATTATATGCCGATTTATCTAAGTCCTCAACTGCTCTTAGCATGAGAAAATGGCCGTTTGGATTTTCCCCCTCCATTATTCCAAATTTAAAAAGCAATTCCGTTCTCCATTGAGCCACCAATGCCCTGGGAACTGTAATTAATACTCTTTTTTCAGCTTTATTACTAAGGAACACCTTAAGCACAGAACAAGCCTCTATTGTTTTTCCAAGGCCTACCTCATCTGCAAGCATATATCTACATTTATCATTTTGAAGGCATCTCATAATGGTATTAATCTGAAATGCTTTTAAATAGATCTTGCAGCCTGCCAATTCCTTAAATCCAAAGATAGAATTATCAAGAATATTCATCGTCTCCTTGACTATTTGCCGACCCAAATACCAACAAGGATTCTGAAACTCATATTTTTCTAATTGTCGATCAGGGTTTGCAGCACCAGAAAAAAAGGAAGCCGTTATTTTTTCTTCTTCAATACACCGATAAGTTTTTGTGGCATCATCAAGGATATAATAATCATATCTCCCATCCTCTCGAACTTTATACTCCACTATTTCAGCCGCAGCTTTTCCCACTTTAACTTTAGATCCTTTAAACAAATGACAGTGATCTAGAATAGACAGCGGTGCCTCCTGAACTTCTTTTGGAATAAATTCAAAATATTCTTTGTATCCAAATGGATCCTCAAATATTATGTGAGCAGATTCATTAAACTCATTAACACTAACCACTTTTCCTGTTGCAAATATCCTTGGTTCCCGTGGATGTTCTAAGTCTATTGGACATCTTACGAATGATCCTTTGTGTAACATAATTGCTCCTTAATCCGCTTATTTCTTTGCGGTTCTAAAAACTTCTAAACAAATATCTTTATCTGCACATTTATCGCAAAGGATATTATGCATTTTTACATATTTATCTTTATCTAAGTTATCTTCATTTAAAACTGCATCCACTTCTGCTTGAGTAGAATTTTTAAATACCTCTCTAAGATTTTCATCAGCAGACTTGCTGTTCGGAACAGTAAGGAAGAGCTCTCTTTTAAGCATATAGTCTATCTCATTTGATTTTATGCTTGTGAATTTTCCATGCTGCACAGCAGCTTTTTCGATATAGCTTTCAGCCACATTTATGATGTCAATCACATCAGATGGAGATACAAACGGAAAATCAGAAGACAGTTCATCCATTTGCTCACTTAAATAATTTCTCACAATGCTCTTAACATACGTTTTTCCCGAAAACTCTTTTCGTGCTCTGTGTTCCAAAATGATTGTCATATATTGACCCAACAGAAATTCATCTTTATAGATTGACTTTCCCTCAATCACTGACCCTAATAAAAAGCGGTATCTGCATAATCTATATTTCATTAAATCGTACTGTGAAAAAGTCTTATACAGTGGCGTTTCTATACTAATATAATTATCGTTTTTCCTATAGCCATTAGGATCATCTACTTGATATGGTTCTGGCTTCGCATTAAGAATCTTCAACAAGTAATACAACTCATTTTCTTTATCTGATGAATTCTTAATATAACTCAGCACGATATTGCATCTACTAAATGCTAATCCGTATACCAAGGCGTATCGACGGAAATTTTTGTACTCCATTCTAGAGGTAACATAGACCTGATATTTCCAATCAACCGGTGCCTGTGCTATCTCAAAGAAGCTTATATCCAACGGCCAAGGGAACTCGTCCCTATGGGTAATACTCATGTCCTGATCTGAAAGACATGCGAAATGATACTTTTTTTGATGATCCTTCGAGTTCTTTCTAAGCACATCACCGTCAATCTGCTCAAAATTTCTAACAATCCAGTTTGCTCCTTTTCCTTCTTTCGGAAGCTGTTGGAGATATAACTGCATCGTTTCACGTAAGCAATCAAATGAAGCACTCGCTTCAATATCTTTAACCTCATTTAATCTCTGCAATACTCTTTGAACGATGTCCTTAAAATCAGAATCAATATCTTCCTTATCCAGCACTTTTGTGATCAGCACATCAGATATTTTTTTATAGAAGGCCTTGAAATCATTTTTTTGATTATTAAAATCTATAAAGAATTTTTCTGCAATGCTGTTCAGGTCTTTTAAAGCAGCAATTAATTGATTGATTTCATCACAACTAACATCGAAATATTCGATTCTTGAAAGTTCCTCTGTTTCAGGATCACCTAGTTCAAAATTATCTATCTTTGATTTCAATTTTTTAAGTTTCTTGTTAATACCCTTAATTGTGGTCTCTTTTGCAAAAAACAGTTTGCAACGATCAAAAATAGACACCAACTCACCGGAATGATTTTCCTCAATGATTCCGCATGACAAACATTCGTATATATCCTGAATATCTTTTATATACATCCCCTGAGATTCATCATCCCACATATTGGTGATAGAAATAAAAAAGTGTCCTATAGGATAATCCAAAAAGTTTCTTTCACCAAACTGCTCAGGAAAATAAATTTTTAATATCTCATTTACATTACTATTAGCCGAATAAACTTGCTCATCCATGTAATATAGTGCTGGATGTGCAAATTTATCTTTTTCTCTTTCTTGTTCAGCTTTTTCAAATTTCTTTGCAATATATCCCGCAAATTCAGTTTGATTATCGAATTCTACTACCTTAATCTGCTCAGAGTAATCTATTGTAGCTGTACTTCCAGCTATCATAGCTGCCATATTATCAGCAATTCTTCCGCCAAGGAAATCATGGCTATTGTTAAAGAAATTCTGTGATGAAATCATAATTTTACTTTCAAACCAAGAATATACATTAAGCCACGTCTGATATACGTTTTTGTAATCCGGCAAATAGTTAAACAAGATAATTACATTTTTAAATTTCCCCAAAGTCTCAATCGTCTTAAGCATAATCGGAGAAAACTGATGTATTCCATGGATAACAACCATGTCCTTTTTTATGTTTTTGATTTGATCTCGTTTGTTTTCTTCTCGCAAAGCATCTTCTATAGTGATATCAATAGCTTTGTCGATTTCATCCTGTTTGAAATCATCTTTCAAGACAAAGTGCTTATTCTTTGAATCAAGTAACTCTTTATAAATTGCAACAACACATTTCTGCTCATACGTCAATTCAGATTCTTTAATGTTTTCAGGTTTCATTCCTAATTCAAACATGATTCGAATGCTATCTAAAACATATGCACGATTTCTTTTAAGAGATAACCTAATATCATCCAAATCAATCTTCTCATTGATCACCTGATCAAAATTTATATACTCAATCAAGTTATCGACTACTGCTCTCTGATTTATTGCAGTAGCGTCACTCTCCCAATCGTTATATAAATTGTTAATAAAACGAGAAATTGTCGTCAATTTCCCTTTATAAAACTCTGAGTATTGGTCACATAATCCATTAACAAGTGTCTGTGAAACACATAACTGGAAACTATTTTTTATCATTGCCCAATAAGGTTCCTTATTGATTTTATAAGGATTACTATATGTATATATAATTATTGCCATGAATCACTTACCTCCAGATAGTTTCCCCAACTGTTAATAATATCTTTGTCCAAATCATGCAACCAAACTACATTTCGTATAGCCCGCGTCAATGCAACATAAAGAATTCTAGATTCTTCTCGCATCTTCTCCCGAATTTCAGTCTGTTCATCAAAGCCACCACTGAAATCAGAGCTCTTCTTATCCGTTGAAAAACTATATGTAACTTTTCCATCGATTATGTTGACGTTTAAACCACCGACATTAATATTGGAAATATCTTCATTTGTAAACGGCAGAATCACAGTACCATACTCTAATCCTTTAGACTTATGTATAGTGGTACATATCACTTGAATGTCGTTAGCCTCATTTTTCTTAGAACGAGATGCTTCCTGCTGATAAGTAGTAATATTAATTTTCAGGAACTCATATACCTTATTTATTGTTATGTACTCATGAGCATACTGCCGTGTTAATTTTTCAATCAAACACTCGAAGTTCTCTCTATACTCACGCTTCGCATTCTCATCTCTGCATCGTGTCCACGGTTTTGTTGCCTGATAAATATCCCTTAAAACAACTAAAACCGGTCTGGACTCAAAGTCAGCAACGACTTGATTCCATGTCTTGCCTATGTGAAGCATAAAATATTCGTCTAATAATCGTATTAGTTCTTCTGTTTTATTTGCTTTTGTATATCCAGAAATTTTGGCCAAATTTATATCCATAGATACATAATTTGATCTCATTAAATTTGTCAAATACACCTTGTTGCGTGGATGCGTGATTGCCATAACAAGTCTATACAAATCAAACGTTGACGGAATACGATATAAATCGCCACCTTCTGTAACTTTTATGTTGATATCAGCTTTTTCTGCCTCTTTCACAATGTTACTAATCTGCCAATTATACCTTACCAGGATCGCGATTGTTTGCTCTTCCGGCGAAAGCTTTTGAGTTCTATTTAAACGTGTCAACTTCTCAATTTGAACATTTACAGCCTTAAATAAATCATCATAAAAACCTTCCTTCTTCTTGCTATGAATATCGATTTTCTCAATCAGTTCATCATCTTCATATTCTTTTTTCACCCTACTTCTGAGACGATCTTTTTCCTCTTCATAAGGAAGTAATTTTTTGGTTCCCATGTCAGAGAATATATAATGAAAACAATCTAACAATCTTCGATCTGTTCTATAATTGCGATTAAGGGAATGTTCCTCCCATTCACCAATATTCTTTGTATTTAAAACTTTCGTAAACGCACTTAAAGAAGCACCTCTAAATCTATAAATGCTCTGCTTTAAATCACCAACTACAAACAATCGGCACTGATCACCAAACATTTTCTGCAGTCCGGTAATGGTCTCTATCTGAACATCATCCGTATCCTGAAATTCATCTACAAACACATATTTATAATTATGGCCTTGTTTCATCAATTTACCAGAATCAACCAAATTATGAATTTGTATCATACACTCACGAAGTCCAATTAAATTATTCTTTTTTAACTGATTTGCATAATCCTTCTCTGCCTTCAACATAACCTGCTCAATAAGTTCGTTGAAATACGGCATACTAGCAATCGGGTTTCCAAACTTTTCTATAGGGATATTTTTAATATCCACACTACGATCATATAATTTATCGCAGAATGTAATTAATAACTCTTCAATCTTATATGTTGGCATGGTCAACTGATGAACAAAATTTGGATTTGATTCATTCTTTTCATCAAGATACACATTCAAATAATAATGATAAAGTTGTTTTCTATTATAGGTCTCACTGGTAATCTGACTATCGTATCCAAGCCCCATTCTTAAACAATCTTTTTGCAACAATGAAATCGCAAATTTATGGATGGTTGAAATTTGAATTTGATTCATGTCCTCAATTAAATGCATGTACTTCTCATTCGATGTGAGAATGAAATAATTCATGAACATCCGTTTTAATCTGCTCTTCATATTATCTGCAGCATCATTTGTAAATGTGATCATTACAATTTCACCAGAAATATCAACAACCGCATCTGCAGTTCTGTTACAAAGATATGCCACTCTGGATACCATAGAGTAGGTTTTTCCTGTCCCTGCTCCCGCTGTAACCAATATATTCTTATCGCTGGCTGCATGCTCAATCTTATATTGTTGGAAATTGAAGGCAGTTACATTAGCTAAATTTTCTAATACATTCTGGTTCTCATCAGAAACAACTCCTTCTTCAATAAGGGTGTCTGCATCGACATAGGCTTCCAAATCAGGCACAACTTCTATCTCACAGTTAAAAATGTTAAAACTATCACCTATTTTTTCTAACTCAATTGATCCTTTTCCAATTGCAAGGTTACCTTTTTCTGGCCATATCCTTCTTTCAGAAAATCTCTTTTTTAATTCGTCTACTATTTTCAACAGATCTGCCTTGGATGATACGAATACAATTTCTTTAATACCTTTAAAGTATTCATCTGCTATTTCCACAGCATTTTCATCACTGAAAGCATTTCTAAATATTCTAAGTCGAGAATATCCTGGATTTAATGCCTGCTCTTCTGCTTTCAAATCAAAAGTCGGCTCAAAATGATGACGAATCAATGCGAATCTTTTAGCATCCAGTTCATCATGCTTCACTCCTTTGTCAATATTATATCGGGCCATAAATTTCTGATATAATTTAACAGAGTCTTTCAAGTCTTCTTCAAAAATTGTTTCATTTGTCTCCGAAACAACATTAAGGCCTTTCTCAAAATACTGTTTTTCCGAAATTATAGGATAGCAAACAAAACTCATTACCAGCGGATTCATTCCCAATTCTCGTTGAATCTTAGTTAACAAGTCGAATCGATATCCCCTTGCTTGGCCACGCGGACTATCTTCTGGATTTTCCTTTCCTTCCAAAAATATAGTATTTGAATTTACAACAGTTAAAATACCATATGGATGCCAGCCTTTAACTTCTACGATAAATAATCCTACATTTGGAGCTAATACACAAAAATCATACTCACGCCCATTTACACTTCTAGTGTTATAAACAACCCAGTCAGTAGGAAGATTCTTTGAAAAGGCATGCCAAACTTTTTTCTCCCCTTCATATTTTGGCTCTTGATCAATCAATTTTGCCATTACTTCTCCTCCCTATCAGGTAAAATTTCTATAACATCATCCATACTACAATTTAACGCATTGCAAATTTTTGCCATTACTTCTACGGTGACATTCTCGTTATTTGCAAGTTTAGTCATGGTACTATTTCCTATTCCTGATAGTTCCTTCAGTTCTTTCTTCTTCATGTCCCGATCAATCAGTAACTTAAATAATTTTTTGTATGATACAGCCATAATTCCTCCTGAAGAACATCAATTAAATAGATTTTTTTGCAAACAAAGTTCTCTAAATACAGTATATCATACCCCCACCTTCTTTGGGCATAAATGTTGCGGATTGGGCAATTATTAGTCAAAAATGATATTGACTTGAACGTTGTAAGTCGAGACATTTAGAAAGAACTGGTATCTATTTTTTCATTTGACCTGCCGCAACTATCCGCCATCCATCAGAAATGTCTATAAACACCAAATAGCCAAGACCATTTGTTGGCCTTAGCTACTGTTCATAACCTAAAAATCAAACGCATCTGGATCCAGTCCTGCATCTTCCAGAACTTCTCTTCTTTCATCTGGATCCATAAACTCTAACTCATCATAATCAAGTCCCGCATCTGCGAAGACATCTTCCTCTTCATCCTCATCAAATGAATCCGTTTCCTCATGCTTCATCATCTCATCCATGAATTGGAACTGTGCAGCTCTCTCAAATGAATCCAAGTGTCCATCACAATTAAAGTCAAACATCTTATCAAATCCAAACATTGTATTCCCCCCTGTGTTTTTCTTAGCTCTATATTTTTGTTTTAATTTCTGTTGTCTTCTATCTCCAATGCCACAGCATCTGCATTCATCTTCTTCCAGGCAATTACTTTGTCCTGCTTAATGGAATACACCGTTGCGCCGTAGCAAACTGAAAATTGTTTCAGCTTTTGATTATAGACTCCGGTCTGCCAGGATAACTGCTCATTCTTATCTTTCCATACATAAATGCAGATTGTCTGATTCTTGGGATATCCCTGGTCTGATACTAACTGGAAGTCATTTAACTCGAAGAAGGATCTCTTCTTAAATAATCCAGAAACGAAAGACTTCACCTTCTGCCACAATGTTTGTTCTGCAGTTTTGTCACCAAGCATTTCCTCCAATGAGACTGCGGTCATTTCCATTTTCTCTGCCTGATGCTGTTTTGCTTTTTTCCTCTCAATCGGATTTACTTTTCCGTTGTGCAGTGCATATTCTTCCGGCTTGTACTCATAATTTTTGATGATACTTAATGCATAGCCGATATTCGTATCTGAACATGCAGGACTTTGAACATGGAAGCCCTGTGTGAATTCCCTTACTCCTTTTTTCCTTACAGCATAATTGTTGTGATAGAGTTGAACATGCCCCTTCTTTGGAAGATATTTAATTCTCCAGGTATCTTCCTTGTACCATACGGTCATCGCATCCATGGAGATCCTGGTCTTCATGCCATTCTCTACGTAGATGTTCCTGATCTGATCAATCGACAATTGAGTTTTGTCGAAAAAGGCACGGTACTTCTCAATCTCTTTTGGATCTTTTGCTCCTGCCGAAACATAAGCCTGGACCATACAATCAGAACATGGCTTTAAATCAGTTACATACTCCTCAGACCAAAGTAAATCCTCATCCGGAATATATTTAGCACAGGAACAATGTTTATCATGAATAATATTTTCCTTCCTTGAATAAAGATATTTGATTTTCTGATTGCTCATGATACGATGGCGATCTTCAGATTCCTCATTCGCAGAAACAGTCACAACCGGTGGTGGGATTGCAAGTGCCAATGCCCCATCAACCATTGCAGTATTTTCACTTTCTCCTCTTAATTCGCTAAGCAAATCTGCAAAGTCTGAATGCTCATATCCTTTTGTATATGAAATACGCTTCCTGCTCATACATCACCTTCTTCCCGCCATTTTCTATTTATGAAAACGGCAACTCAGCATCAATTCCATCTGGAATATTCATAAATCCCTCAGCATCTGCCGCCGCTGCTGGTCTGCTGTAATTGTTCTGACCACCATTACCTGCAGTTGCAGCTTTACTCTCAGCAAACTCCTGCTCCTCTACAACGATATCCGTTGTATAAACTTTCTGGCCATCACGATTCGTGTAACTACCGGTCTGAATTCTTCCGGTCAATACAATTTTTGTTCCCTGACGCAGATACTTCTCTGCAAATTCTGCGTTACGCCCGAAGGCAACACAGCCAATGAAATCTGCGTTCTGCTCACCGTCTCTTTTAAATCTGCGATCAACTGCGATGGTATATCTTGCAACTGCAGTAGAATTCTCTCCGGCGCCATACCTTACTTCCGGATTTCTGGTCAAGCGTCCCATCAGGATTACTTTATTCATCGACTGCTTCCTCCATCTTCTTATGTTTGTTATCAATCAGACTCTTCTTACTGAGACTGCAGATCGTTCCGTGCGGAGTTACCAGGACAACCTTGGCCTTTGCAGTGTTACCGATTTTGTCATAGATGCGTCCGGCACTCATGCTCTCACCGATGACGGTGTGTGCGCTATTTGCCACATGTCCGATCTCGCCAAGTCCTTCCATCTTTACAACGATGGCCTCTTTATCGAACTTGTTATCCGGTTCCTTCTTAAGTTTCAGTTTCATTCCCGGCTTCAGGAATTCATTGCCGTGATAATACCTGGTTCCTGTCAATGTGAAATAAATCTTACTCATCGCCCTTCCTCCTTAGTCTTCCATGAATTCAAAATATTCTTTATCGCTGGCAAATAAAATGTACTTGCCATCTACGTATCCCATGTATCCGTTGCTTGTAACATATCCCTTCATTTGCCGTCCTCCTTGATTCCTTTTCTGATGCTACCAGTTTACAACAAATAGCTGTGCAAAAATCCTGACAACCAACCGGTCTCCGGGCGGTTTTGTGCCCGAATCTACCCTATCTGGACATTTTCTCAGAGCAGTTTCAAAAATGTGTCTAAACTTCCCCGGACATTTTTGTATTTAGTAGTTGAGGGATAGAGAATAGCAAGGACAGGAAGTGTCATGACATTCCACTTCCGGGCATTCGCCACAAGACCGGGACCCCACCCAATCTTCACGCAAGCTACGAGCTTTGCGAAGGCAGCCTGATTGTACATTGGAAGCTTGCTTACAACTGTACAATTCAGGATGGCTTTATACGGCGACAGCCGTGACCGAGATGAAGCACAGCGTAATCGAGGTGAAAGCTCTATCCCTCAGAAAGGAGATTTACATGGCTAACAGAACCAGAGATATCCCAATTCAGTTTTTTGTAACCGCTGAAGAGAAAAAGATGATTCGTAAGAAAATGATCCTGTCCAGGACAGCAAATATGGGAGCCTATCTTCGCAAGATGGCTATTGATGGCATCATCGTAAACACAGATACAACTTACCTTGAGAAACAATTTTATGAGATGCACAAGATCGGTGTGAATGTGAACCAGCTGGCGAAGCTTGCTAATTCCACTGGTGCTGTTACACCGGAAGAAATGAAAGAATTGAAGGGAATGATGAAAGAGATATGGCATATATTAAGATCTTCGGCATCAAATCTACAGTAAAGAAAGCCGTCGATTGCATCACGAATCCGGATAAGACCGATGAGCAGAACCTGGTTTCTTCCTATGGTTGTTCACCGGAAACTGCCGATTTGACATTTGCTATGACTGCAGAGCTTGGAAAAGATAATGTGATGGAGAAAGGAGACAACCTTGCCTGGCACATGATCATTTCCTTCAAACCAGATGAAATCACAGATCCGAATGTTGCTCATGAGATTGCTACAAAAATTGCTGATGCAACACTGAAAGGGAAACATGAGTATGTTCTTTCCACTCACGTTGATAAAGATCATGTCCATTGCCATCTGATTTTTAACGCAACAAATTTTGTGGATTACCACAAATACGTTTCCAACAAACGGAACTATCACAAGATCTGTAAACTCAGCAATCGCATTTGCCGGGAATATGGTCTGGAAGAGTCTATGCCCACCGGACAGAAAGCAAAATCATATAAAGAAAATATGGAGCACAAACGGGGAAACAGTTGGAAAGCAAAACTCAAATACAACGTGGACCGTGCAATCTGGTCTTCCGTTTCCTTTGATGAATTTCTGATGAAGATGAAAGGAGCAGGATATGAAATCCGGCAGGGAAAGTATCTGGCTTTCCGAGCTCCTAATCAAAAACATTTCACCAATGTCATAACTCTGGGAGCCTATTATGCAGAGGACAGCATCCTAAGACGTCTGGAGAAGAATCGTCATAAGGCCCGTATTCCTCAAAATGCATCATTCAAAGTAAGGATGTTTGTACAGATGACCTCCTATGTTGCGGATGGCAATCGCTCTGGTTTTGATCAGTGGGCCAGAAAAAATAATCTGAAAGAGGCAGCCAAGACTTTCTGTTATCTTTCACAGCACAATCTATTGAACTATGAAGAATTCCAAAATCACATTTCTGATCTGGAGGCTTCTATTCAAGCTACGGATGATCAGATCCTGCAAACACAAAAAGCTATTCAAAATCAGAAGATTATTAAGAAGCACTGTGAAGTCTATCGTGCTTGTCGTGATGTAGTTTGTGCTGAGAAGGATGCTCCGGACAAAGCACTCTACCGCAAACAATATCAGGCAGAATATCAGCTGCACGATGTCACTTTAAAAGAACTGGCTGAACTTGGTATTCACAAACTTCCGTCTTCCGAAAAGCTACAGCAACAGCAGCTGGAACTGGAAGAAGAACTTGCCTCTGCCAAAAAAGAAAAGCAGGATTTCCTGAAACAACAGAAGACCCTGCAGGTAATTGAACATAATTTTGATGCTATGATCCGTGAAGCCGGCATAAAGGTTCCGGAGAAAGAGCCATCACCAAAAACACAGGAGGACATATTATCATGATCACCATCGGAACACGAATCAAATATCTCCGTCTGAAACACGGAATGACTATGAAACAGCTCGGACAGCAGATGGGATTTTCCCCAGCCAGCGCTGATGTCCGCATCGCACAGTACGAAAATGATTCACGCACTCCCAAGCCCGAATTGATCCGCAAGCTTGCTGATGTGCTTGAAATTGCTCCGGAGTATAAAAAGGTTCACTGGACCTTTTTCCTACATGCATGGCCACAATCTGCCGCACTAACCATTGTACTATAGCCACAGTGATCCCCGCCGGACTTGAACCGAGCATTACAACCTTGAAAGGGTTGTGTCCTAACCTTTAGACCAGGGGACCAGATGCGAACTCACCGCAGTGAATCCGCTTATTTTTTCTTCATGCACTAATCTGTACCTGAATGGTTGCATCAACCACCAGAATATCATCAATCTTTACTTGTAAGAGCGCAGCCAAAACTACCAGATTATCAATCGTTGGCATTGCAGTTCCGTGCTGCCACTTGTAAATTGCCTGCGGAGTTGCAAAACCAAAGACATCCTGTAAATCTCTCACAGACAAACCTGCTATCTTTCTCAATCTCTCAATATTCTTTCCAGTCGCAACCATATCAATGGTTGGCATCATAAACATAATATCCTCTCTTTCCGGCCTTCCGACCGGCGTAAAGCTAGTCGGATGCCTTATAATTATATATAGGTTTCATAACATCAATAACATCAACAGATTCACAGATCACATCAATAATATCTTCCAGTGATTTGTAAGCCATTGGTGCTTCGTCCAATGTATTTTCATTAACAGAAGTTGTATACACTCCTACCATTTCTTTTTTGTACTGCTCCAGACTAAGCTCATTTTTTGCTTTGGTTCTGGACATAATTCTTCCTGCTCCATGAGGTGCAGAATAATTCCATTCGGGATTTCCTTTTCCTACTGCAAGAACACTTCCATCTCTCATATTAATCGGAATCAGAACTTTTTCACCCTTATGTGCTGCAATTGCACCTTTTCTCAGAATCATTTCATCCGTATCAATATAATTATGAATTGTATGAAATCCATCAGCTCCTGTCATTCCGGTTCTTTCAAGAATGATTTCTGCCATCTTCTCTCTGCTTCTGCGAGCAAAGCTCTGACAAATCACAACGTCATGAAGATAATCTTCAAGATACTTTCCTGACAAATAACAAAGGTCATCCGGCATGGAAGGCTGACTTTCATAAACCTGGAAATGAAGTTCTTTCAGGGCCTCCTGAATATCTTTCCTTCTTCCCTGTTCTTTGTAAGTTCTGATAATTTCATCTCTCTTTTCAAAATATTCACCATAGCCACGATCAAGATCCACTGCCAGTTTCTGATAAAGCTCTGCTACCTGCTTACCAAGATTTCTGCTGCCTGAATGAATGATGAGATACTTGGTTCCATCTTCAGTCTCATCAACTTCAATGAAATGATTACCACCACCCAAAGTACCCAGAGATTTTTCCAGTCTCCTTGTATCTTTGAGGTTTCTGTAACATCTAAGTTCTGTCAGATCAAATCTTTCCTGACGTCTCTCCCAGACATTCATTCCGGACGGAATGAAATGACATGCTCCATCAAGCTTTTCAAAAACAATCTCCTCTTTTCCAAGATCAACCGTATACATGCCACAGCCAATATCTACACCAACCACATTTGGCACTGCCTTATCCACGATTGTCATGGTTGTTCCAATCGTACATCCTTTACCGGCATGAACATCTGGCATAATACGTATCTTTGAACCAACAGTCAGATCATAATCACACATTCTGCGAATCTGATTGATTGCTTCACCTTCTATGACTTTCGCATAGCAGATAGCTGTGTTTACCCTTCCTTTTATTTCTAACATATAATTATTTCCTTCATTCACTGTATTTACATTGGACTCAGGGTTTCGCAAGGATTGCGGCCGTGTACCAACTGCACTAACGTAACAAAAAAGATCGCCTACCTTCACCAGATAAGCGATCCTAAAAATCTATGTATCTATTTTACACGGAGTCTTCTTTTATAACTCTTCCATTACTCCCTGCATTTTCTACACAAATCCCAATAATGCTTCATCTGGTTCAAGCGCACAGCATCATAGCCCTGCTCGTCTTCATGCAGTGCTTCATGTTTAAGTTCGCTATTAAGATAAAACTTACTGATCATTGTGAACATATCTTTTCCTTTCCGGGTTCTTCTCTCAGAACCGCTTTTAATCTTTCTGTAACATAGAATAGCACTTTTTTCCACGATTGTAAATTATACTTGTGGTATAAGATCGTTCTAATCACTGCAATTCAGCTACAAAGGAGATCTCTGCTTCCAGATCTTTTGCATCCGGATAACCTTTTGCTTTCCCACCATAAGTACAGATCATAAATCCCTTTTTTCTTGTATCATAGTCACTAAACTTTTCTTTACAACCCATTTCTGTAAATCTCATTAATCACAGCCTGGGCATGTTCCATTTCTTTTTTCTGGATGATTGCATATCTGTCACTTAAGATTGCAAGCATCCCATCCACCAGATCCTCGATCCGTGGCTCACTTATCCGATACAAATATCCAAGCATCCGGGTGGCCGTATAGTCTGTATTCATATTTTTATAGGCAATTTCTGCACAGAATTCTTTGGGGTATCCCCTGTCCAGCAAAACCTTGTATAATTCATTGGTTCGTTCTGATACCATAAACTGTTACTCCCGTAATCTCAAAGTTCTTTAAATCAATATTCCTTCCAGATGATCCAGTTCATGCTGACAGATCTGTGCCGTCCAGCCGCTGAGTTTTTGTCTCTGTTTTTTCCAGTTCATATCATAATATTCCACCTCAATATTCTCATATCGTGTTGTTTTCCGCACACCGGTAAGAGAAAGACATCCTTCTTCTGTTTCATACGGAGTATCTTTGCTCAAAAGAACCGGATTAAACATCACAGCATCTACGAATCCCATATTCACAATGATTACTCTCTTTTTCACACCAATCATATTAGCAGCCATGCCAACACAACCGGCACGATTTGCCTGTAGGGTATCCTGTAGATCCTTTCCCACTTGCAGATCTGCCTTTGTAGCAGGTTCTGACTTTTGTCCCAAAAAGAACACATCTTTCATTATTGGTTTTACCATCTATCCTTCCTCCATGTCATATTATCTTTTTTCAGTCTCTCCGAATCACATAATGATTATATCAGCAATATTATATTTCTACCATTTACCGCTCTGACGAATACTATAAACACCTTTTCCCAGAATCATTTCTTCTTTTCCTTTATCAGATTATAACTGTCCTCAATCATACACCGGATATCTTCATCCGGAACAGAATCATCCAGGATAATAGAATTCCAGCGAAAAAGCCGATGTTTTCAGTATGTTTTTCATGATTTTTCAATAAAAAAAGGAATGACTTCGCCTTTTCAGCTAATCATTCCGCAACGTCCCGTGCGGGAATCGAACCCACAGCTAGCGCTTAGGAGGCGCTTGTTTTATCCGTTAAACTAACAGGACTGACTTTCTATTTTCGACTAAAAACAGAACGTCTCTATTGATTGAGTATTTCACCTGATGATGATTCTACTCAATCCGCAAATTAAATTGTACTATATCCCTATCAAAATTACAAGGGAATAATTATATTTCTGAAAATAATTATATAAGTTTTTCCACCTGCTCCAGCACTTTTTCTGTTTCTGTTAAGATTTCTTTCTGTTTTTCTTTTATAGATTCCATTCCTGCCTCCTCTTCTGTCAAAGAGGCATACAAATGAACCATATTTCCATACTTCCATACCATATGGCAAAGAGCCTCTGTTTCAGAAGTTTTGGACTCTATTGCCAGCCCTCGGTTCTGCGCTTCTTTTAACTGCTCTCTGAGCAGTTTTATCTGGTTATCCTTTTTCTTCAAAAAAATGAGAAGTACCGCGCTCAGTAAAGCAAATATTCCTGCAATCAAATATTCCATGATCAGTCCACCTCCTTTACTGCAGATATTGTCTGATGGCTGTCCGCAGTTCTTCCGGTTTTATCGGCAATGTAAGAACCGTCAGCTTATCCTGTTCAGACTGAAAATATTTTTGTGGTTTTCCGGTCAGAAGGATGATCGGTCGTTTCCTGCTCTTTTTCCATTCCTGTTCATTTTCTTTTATTACTTCATCCATTACAATCCAGACTACGGGGTTTCTTTTTCCTAATTTCTTCCGTGCTTCTTCTATTGATGAAAATATTGGTGTCTGAGCAGAAACAGATTTTACAGCCATAGATAACCCTTTTGCATACGTGGGATCCGCACACAAAATAATAATCAAAGGATTTGTTCTTGTTCCCTGTCCTGCCTGAATAAAATCCAATACCGGCGTATTATAAAGGCTGAAATCTTTTTCTTTATGAGCAGCTTTGTAGTAGTTTCTGGCCGCCCTGCTCATTCGGATACAAAACTGTTCAATATCTATCCGCACATCTGTACTTCCATTCCGGATTTCCTTTCGATCCAGCTGGCACACCGATGTCCCGCAATTAATTCCCAGGTGAAAGTGAATCTGACTGCTGTTTTCATCATTAAAAAATCCTTTGTTCTGATGAAGATATTCGCAGCGAAGCTGCCAGCATCTTTCTCCACAAATGTAAGGTGTTTCATCTTCTGATGATATCTTAAAGAAATCACTTGCATATTCATCAAACCAGCGAATATACTGTGCCCCTACGTCACGAGTCGGATTTTTTTGCCGATCCAGCATAATACGTCCGTCTCGATATCTCTTTACAATATCCGGAAAAGCAATCCCTCCGCAGATATCAGGCAGGGTTAATGCCAGTGCCAGTGCAGACTGCCATCTTCCATCCTGTATATTAAATTCCACCTCTGTAACACGATCCAGAAATGTAAAACTGACATTTGCCCGATTCATCCCGTACCTCCTTTAGTAAAAATCGCCTGCCGGAATATCCGGCAGACGACATAAATTCTGGGTATCTTCTGCAGACTGTTTCCATCTGTTTTCTTTCAAACAGATTTTTAAAAATGAAGTTGTCCCTGAAGCCAGATATTTGCTCTTAATCTTCTTCCTACTTCAGGTTCCCCAAGAAGATCTTTTCTGTTAATGCAGACGTCAAACTGCAGATTATTACATTCTACGGTCATCTGCAGAATTTCTTCTCCTGTTAAAATATTTTTGAAAGAATGAAAATCCAGAATTTCTCCAAGAATACTGTACTGATCACACTGTATTCCATAAGGCATAAAATAGGAATCAACAATAGAAAATACATCTTCTTTTCCAATTCTCTGTGCGATCATGGAATATGTATCCATATCTTCCATGGTCAAGTTTTCCATTGCCTCCTGATCGCCATCCCGTGCTGCAGCCATAAGATGATTCCTGTTTCTGGTGATCTCCTGTTCTACCTTCACTGCCTCCTTATCCTTCAGAGCAGGAAGAAGAATCCTTCCTTCCCTTGCCAGACCAGACAAAGTCAGCGGCTGTCCTCCAAAATTCCCTTTTGATTTTTCTCTCAGATATTCTGCCGCGTCCTGAAGATAAAAAATCAAAGTAATCCCAATCCTCAGATCATCGCAGGCTCCTGCAAAGGACTCCTTATCCAGATGTCTTTCCACAGTTACCTGCTCCTGTGTGGTAATTCCTGTTCCCCGAAAAAAAGGAAAATAATAATCCACATGGAATCGATTATATTCATCATACTGTCCACACACAGTAATGCCGCAGTCACATCCATAGTTTTTGGAAAACTCCACAAAAACTCCATCCTTATGATCTTCTACCGCCACTTTCTCATCGTAGTTTCTTACCGTATCTCCGATGATCTCTTTAATCCCTTCCCTGCTTTTTATATCGGAAAAACCAACCGCTCTCAGATAACTGTGCACCAAAACACCTCCATACCCGTTTTATGCACGGGTTTTCTTTTCAATCTTCTTCATACCGCCCATGTATGGCTGAAGTGCTTCCGGAATATTTACAGAGCCATCTGCATTCAGGTTGTTTTCCAGGAAAGCGATCAACATTCTTGGCGGTGCAACAACTGTATTATTTAAGGTATGAGCAAGATATTTCTTACCGTCCTCGCCATTTACACGGATTTTCAAGCGGCGTGCCTGAGCATCACCCAGGTTGGAGCAGCTTCCTACCTCAAAATATTTCTTCTGTCTTGGGGACCATGCCTCTACGTCAACAGACTTCACTTTGAGATCTGCAAGGTCACCGGAGCAGCATTCCAGTGTACGAACCGGAATATCAAGGGAACGGAACAGGTCTACGGTATTCTGCCATAATTTATCAAACCACATCTTGCTCTCTTCCGGTTTGCAGACAACGATCATTTCCTGTTTTTCAAACTGATGGATACGATAAACGCCTCTTTCCTCCAGACCATGTGCGCCTTTTTCTTTACGGAAACATGGAGAATAGCTGGTCAGTGTTTTTGGCAGTTCCTGCTCCGGAATGATCTGATCAATAAATTTACCGATCATGGAATGTTCACTTGTACCGATCAGATAAAGGTCTTCTCCTTCGATCTTGTACATCATGGCATCCATTTCAGCAAAGCTCATAACACCTGTTACTACGTTGCTTCTGATCATAAAAGGCGGAACACAATAAGTAAAGCCTCTGTTAATCATAAAATCACGGGCATAGGAAATGACTGCAGAGTGAAGTCTTGCAATATCCCCCATCAGATAATAGAAACCATTTCCTGCAACTCTTCTTGCACTGTCCAGATCAATTCCGTCAAACGCTTCCATGATTTCTGTATGATAAGGAACCTCAAAATCCGGAACTACCGGCTCTCCAAATTTCTCTACTTCTACATTTTCGCTGTCATCTTTTCCGATCGGAACAGACGGATCGATAATATTCGGAATAACCATCATATCTTTCAGAAGTTCTTCCTCTACTTCCTTTTCTCTTGCAGAAAGCTCATCAATACGTGCTCCGGAAGCCGCTACCTGTTTCTTTACTTCCTCAGCCTCTTCACGTTTTCCCTGTCCCATCAGAGCACCGATCTGTTTGGAAATTTTGTTTCTCTCTGCTCTGAGAGCCTCTACTTCTCCTTTGATTGCTCTGTTCTCTTTATCCAGTTCCAGAACTTTATCTACTAATTCCAGTTTGCTGTCTTGAAATTTATTTCTGATATTCTGTTTTACTACCTCTGGATTTTCTCTGACAAATTTAATGTCTAACATGATAATTCCTCCTCAAAAATATTCTTTTATTTTAACTTTTCTTCATCACTTTCGTCCAGTTCTCCAAAGCCAAAATTCACAGCTTTCCTTAACGCTTCTACCTCTTCCTGACTAAGCATCACATAGGACTCTCCCTTTACAATCTCTTTCAGATAAAGAAAGCAGTTATCACGGCTGTGGACTGCATTCAGGATCAATCCTGTATTTTCTTTGTCCAAAAGTGCCAGGGCAAAACTCAGTTTTCCACCAACATCATCAAAAGCATCATACTTTTCTACACCATATTTACTGAAGATCAGTCGGAAGTTCTTGATAATTGAATTGATAGACTGCTCATGATCCTCCTTCGCCTCATAGAGACGGTCGATCTGTGCAAATTTCCTGACAAAAGTTTTTTCCAGCGACTGGGCATCGCTTCCCTTCATAAACATCTTATATTTTCGCTCCAGACGTTTCAGTCTCATACTGTAGCTGATCATACAGCCGATGAGTACAAGCACGATCAAAAGCAACAAAATAATAATGATTCCGGGATCAATACCTATATTATCAAAAATAACACTCATGGCATACCCCTTTTATCCAATAGATTCAAACAGATCAATAATACGTTCCAGATCCTCTCTGGAATAATATTCAATTTCTATTTTACCTTTATTATTCTTCTTTCTGTGGATAAATACTCGTGTTCCTGTGATCCCTTTCATTTTTTCTTCCAGGCTTTCATAAATTGCATCTTCTGCAGGGTTTGAAACCTTTTCTTTTTTATTTGAAGGTTTCAAAATCTTTCTTACAAGATCTTCTGTCTCTCGAACACTCAGTTTATTATCGAAAACTTTCAAAGCTACCATTTCCTGGGTTTCTGCATCAGAAATGCTCAGAATTGCCCGTGCATGTCCTGCTGAAATCATTTCATCAATGACCATCTCCTGTACCTTTGGAGCAAGTTTCAAAAGACGCATGGAATTGGTCACTGCTGTTCTGCTCTTTGAAACACGTTCTGCAATTTCATCTTGTTTCAAATGAAACTCTTCAATCAGTCTTTTGTAAGCCAGAGCTTCTTCAATTGGATTCAGATCTTCTCGCTGGATATTCTCAATCAGGGATATTTCTACTACTTCCTGCGCAGAAAACTCTTTGATAACAACTGGTATTTCTTTTAAGCCTGCCATCTTGGCTGCTCTCCAGCGCCTCTCTCCTGCTATGATCTCATAATATCCATTTTTATCAGATACAAGAAGCGGATGAAGAACGCCGTACTGTTTGATGGATTCTGATAATTCCAGTAATGCATCCTCATCAAATTTCTTTCGGGGCTGCTGACGATCAGGCTCTACACTTGATATTTTTACCATCATCGGTCCGCCTGATACCTTGTCCTGCTCTGAATCTGCTTTTTTCTTCTGGTGAACTGTAGTTTTTTCCTTTGCTTCCTTTGTCCCGGACTTTGCTGCGACAGTTTTATCTGGAAAAAGAGCATCCAGACCTCTGCCAAGTCCAGTTTTTTTTGCTGCCATTATTCACCCTCCCTGTTGATTACTTCTTCTGCTAAAAGACGATAGCTTTCTGCTCCTGCGGAACGCGAATCATATATTGTGATCGGCTGTCCATAGCTGGGAGCCTCTGCCAGTCTTACATTTCTGGGAATGATTGTTTTATAAATATTCTGCTGAAGATTGTCCTTCACATTTTCTACAACCTGTAAGGACAGATTTGTTCTGGCATCATACATGGTAAATACAACGCCTTCCATAACCAGACGTTTATTCAGACGTTCTTTCACCAGATCAATGGTATGTATCAGCTGTGAAAGGCCTTCCAGAGCATAATATTCACACTGAATCGGTACCAGCACAGAAGTTGCTGCTGTAAGAGCATTGATTGTCAGCATATTTAAGGATGGCGGACAGTCCATAATAATATAATCATATTTTCTGCGGATTTTTTCCGTGATTCGTTTCAAAATATATTCCTTATCATCTACACCAATCAATTCGATCTCTGCACCAGACAGATTAATATTGGAAGGGATCAAATCAACATTTTCTACAACATCTTTAATGATTGTATCTTTTGGCTGGGACTGCCCCAACAAAAGCTCATACAAAGTATTTTCTACATTGTTTTTATCAACACCTAATCCACTGGTCGTATTTCCCTGCGGATCAATGTCAATTGCCAGTACCTTTTTCCCCTTTTCTGCAAGGCAGGCTGATAAATTAATGGCTGTAGTAGATTTACCAACTCCACCTTTCTGGTTTGCTACTGCTATTATTCTTCCCAATTTTTTACCTCCTTCTGAGGGTTTAATATCAGAGTTAAATTCATTATAGCACTTTTAAATATATTGTTCCACATAATGTTTCACGTGAAACATTAAATTTTAGGAAATTAATATAAGATTTATTAGTGAAATTTTATAAATATAGCTAAAAAGGAACAAGTCCTCGTATATTCTATAATATAATCGTTATTTTACCAAAAATTTTGTACCAGCAAGCAATCCTAATGACTTCAAAAAACATCCATACCATATAATAATGATTTCAAAAACGTAAACGATGACAAGTATTAAATTCTATTATATATTATTCTATATAAAAATATTTCATTTCAGTCATAATGTTTCACGTGAAACATTATGACTTCTGTTTCAAGGAGGTTGATACCAAAAAAGTTCTATTTAATTCATTAAATCAACCTATAAGTGAATTTTCCTTTTCCATGATATAATTTTTAAGAAAAATCCCATTACGCTCCACCTGCTGCTCTTTCACAACCTTATACCCTCTTTTTTCAAAGAAAGGCTTAGCCGTAATAGATGCATGGGTTATAATATTCTCCTTGACCTTTGATTCTAATTGGTCGCAAATAGCCGTTGCAATTCCTTTTCCCTGATAGTTTTTGTGTACATACAACCTGTCCAGATATCCCGTTTTATCTATGTCCCCAAACCCTACAATTATATCATTCTCAACAGCAACAATGCTAAAGTGTTCTTGAAAAGACTGATCCCATTTTTCCAAATCTACCTGTCCCGATGCCCATGCATCTAACTGTTGCTTTGTATAATCCTTCACATTTACGGAATGAACTGTATTAAAAAACAACTCTGCCATTTCTTTACAATCAGAAGATTCATATTTTCTAATGACCATTGTAAACTCCTGTTATTATTTATATTTAAAATTATATTTGTTGCACCTTTTAATTGTCTATAAAATATTAAAACGCTAAATTTATAGCGTAAAATGTTTCACGTGAAACATTTTACGCATTTTAACGCTTACAAAATCTATCTTTTATTTTTTCGACGGACTATTGAAATCCGAAATATTTTTTTACTTTCAAACTTACCTAAAAAAAATTATTATGCCTTAGAAGTTTTTCAAAAATTCCTCCTGACTAATCTCCTCGATATACTTTTATGAGTGTGCCTTCGGGTAAGGTAAATCCTTACAAATATTGCAAATCGCCATACGAATTAAATCAACTTTGTAATTGTTTTAGATAATGATAATCAACAATGCCTACTTTTATTTATATACTTTAATTATTTATATGATTTGATCAAAATCTTATCTTCCTGTGTTGGATTTTCAGCAGATTTATTTTTTGATACTGCCATAACATTTTCATCACAGCCCTATATTTAAAATTCAATATGCTGTAATCTATCTATACTATATCATCTCAATCGATCTGTATTACCTCTTAGATGAAAAATCAGAGATTTTCTCAAAATATCTTTTTCAACTTGTTATGCAATAGATATTTTAATATTATTCTATAAATGAGCAAGTTCGTGATTTTGCATAAAAGAAAGACACCTCGATTCCGTGTGTTGTATAATGAAAGTGCCTAAACAAACATTTGCAACATTTACGAAAGAAGGTGTCTCTCGCAAA
>Ga0129308_1000303_pt1 | contig 83248 bp, 83 predicted proteins | sample L827metagenome_FD_94440 | JGI IMG/M metagenome (GOLD analysis project Ga0129308, IMG submission 94440) | Ring-tailed lemur group fecal microbial communities from Wisconsin, USA - L827 metagenome | ecosystem: Host-associated > Mammals > Digestive system > Large intestine > Fecal | place: USA...
AAAAAAGACTGCACGTGACTCTATTATACGGGTGGCTCTGACCGCCGGAAAGGGTGGCTCTCGAAAAACGGAACGGTGGCTCTCACCGACCGGACTGGGTGCTCTCAGAGCCCGGAATATTCACATTTTGCCAGCAAAAAGCCGCCCCAAAGCGACCGCATATCGCTTCGGGGCGGCTCTGGCGCCAACCCAGTTTTGGACGATACAAGCATAGCACATTGTAGTTCCTCTTGTCATCCGCACCGGCCTTGCCATTTTTCTGCCATTTTCCTGCCATGAACTCTGCCATCATCCCTCCAGCAGGGTCAAAATCTCCAGCCAGGCATCAAGGCACCCCTGTGGGGCTGTCCACAGCCGTATGGACAGGATGTTAACCGCCTGCTGACGCAGGCGATAGTAGTGGCGCTCCGAGATGTCCAGCCGATACAGAATATCCGAATGCGTGGGCTTGTCTGGCGTGATAAAAGTCTGGAAAATGATATTATACATCAGCTCCCCATTGCTCGGCTTGTGGCGCAAAACCGTCAGCGCGTCATTGATCCGATCCAAGAGCAGGCGGGACTTTCGGATGCTGAGAAGCCGGTGCTCCAGTTTCGCGTTGCCGAGTGCCACCTGAGTGTCCACCACGCTGAGCAGGGCGTCCAGATCCTTCAGGGGCTGTTCCAGTTCCTGGGCAATTTCTTGGGGAAAGCATTCAAGAGCCCAGACAATATCCCGGTAGTTCTTGAGCATGACCTGTGTATTGTGATACATGTTGCGGCGAAGCTCCTGTTCGGCTGTCCGCGCTTTCTCGTTGGGGATACTCGGATCCTCTACAAGCCCTCTGCGCTCCAGCAGGTCGCGCAACAGTTCGTTTTTTCGGAATGGTTTTGTTCCGGCAGCTTACCACAAGGGCATGCCTTCAAATCTGCCATATTCGATACCTCCATCGTCCTGATCCACAGGCCCATCACGTGGCAGGCCTCCGTGGAAAAATTCAAATTTTGGCGTGTCTGGAGTAATCCCTTGGCAGTCCTCCCTAACATACTCTAAAATCTCACACGGAGAAAAATACACGCGCGTAATATAGCGGTCCTGATATGCAACGCGGCTTTCCTCCGATTTTGCTGGGGCAGCAAGATCCCGGTCCTGCAGCAAAACAGCACGGCTATACCATGCGACCAGCTTGCAGATGCGCACATGGTCACTATCCTGTTTTCTGTACGCATTTCTGCCCGCCGTGCGTATTTTGCTCAAAATGCGTTCGACTTGGTCATAGGATGGCAGGGAAAGCGGCTCACCTGCAGGGTAAGAGGCGTTGAAGATCAGGTAGCCGAAAGAGCCTGGCAGCCTGTACAGCGGGAAGGCATCCGCATGTTTTCTGAAAAAGCGCCAGACTTTCGTCTTTTCCCAACTCCAACGCTGGCCAAGGGACTCCAGGGTCAAAACGGCGCCATACCGCCCAAATTGAACAGTAGGCGCCATATGAGAAAACGCATTGCTTGGTTCCTGATAAACTGTGTGGCACCAGAGATCCAGCCATGCGTCTGCCTCATCGAACCGATAGCCTTGCTCTGCAAGGCGCTGTGTAATGTTTCTGGGCAGGCAGAGGAAGCCGTGGGCGTCTGTGGTGTATACGGCCTCGCGGCCCATGCAGGGCTCACCGGAGCATCTGACCACCCAGTCGGTTATTTTATAGGTAAGTTTTTTTGTCTTAGCATCCAGGGAATAGCTGATATACCCTAGTTCTGAAAGGCGGTTCAAGGCTTCCAGCGCCTGCTGCCGTCGCTTGATGCCCAGGATGCTCTTGAGGCCAACAATACCGCCTGCCCATGCACCTGCGGTAACGGAGTTAAGGTAGCCGCAGTATTTGGCTGTTCCATTTCGGAAGGCGGCCCGAGAAGCCAGCCGCGCCCACATACCCATGATGCCTTTGCCTGGCGGGAGTTGGTTGTGGGGGAGTTTGACCGTAAGCGTCAAATAAGCGCGTGGGTATGCAAACCATGTCCGAGAAGATTGTACAGCTGAACGAGGAAGTAATCAAGGGGCAGATCAAGGAATTAGTCCGTGGCAGCGTGGAAGAGACGCTGAATGAACTGCTGGAACAGGAGGCGGAGAAACTGACCCAGGCGGCCCGCTACAAGCGCAACGAGGCCCGCCAGGGTTACCGCAGCGGCCACTATGACCGGAACCTTACCACCACCTCCGGAGACGTCACACTCCATGTGCCCCGTCTCAAGGGCGTCTCTTTTGAAACGGCCATCATTGAGCGGTATCGCCGCCGGGAGAGCAGCGTGGAGGAAGCCCTCATTGAGATGTACCTTGCCGGCGTCTCTGTACGCCGGGTGGAAGATATTACTGAGGCCCTGTGGGGAAGCAAGGTATCTCCAGCCACCATTAGCGAACTGAACAAGAAAGCCTATGTCCACATTGAGGATTGGCGGAACCGCCCTTTGCAGGGCGGTAAATATCCATACGTCTATGTGGATGGTATCTACCTGCGGCGCAACTGGGGCGGAGAGTATGAAAATGTGGCGATTTTAGTGGCAATCGCAGTAAATGAGGATGGATACCGTGAGGTTTTGGGCGCTGCAGAAGGGATGAAAGAAGACAAGGCCAGTTGGGTAAATTTCTTTCAGTGGCTCAAAAGCAGAGGGATGGACGGCGTGAAACTCATTGTCGGAGATAAGAGCTTGGGCATGCTGGAAGCCGTGGGAGAAGTGTTTCCTGACGCCAAATACCAGCGCTGCACGGTCCATTTTTACCGCAATGTGTTTTCCGTTGTTCCTCGCTCCAAAGTAAAATTGGTGGCCAAGATGCTCAAGGCGATCCACGCCCAGGAAAGCAAGAAGGCCGCCCGTGAAAAGGCCAAAGCTGTGGTAGCCCAGCTGGGGGAAATGAAGCTGAAAGAGGCTGCTAAAAAGGTGGAGGACAGTGTTGAGGAAACCCTGACCTACTGTGATTTTCCCTATGAACACTGGACCCGAATCCGAACTAACAATGTGATTGAGCGACTGAACCGGGAGATCCGCCGAAGGACGAGGGTGGTTGGCTGTTTCCCGGATGGCAATTCCGCCTTGATGCTGGTTTGTGCCCGGCTGCGTCATGTGGCTGGCACACAGTGGGGCAACAAAAAGTACATGAATATGAAGCACTTAGAGACGACTCTCGAAGACGGCTCTATTGCTGGTTGACCTTATTCAGCCAGAGTCTGCAAATAAATTTGCGCATATCTCTTGACGGCACCGGTTTTGTAGCTGCGGGGATAGCGGCCAACCAACTGGTGGTCGTAGAAGAACTCCACATGGTCAAAAAAGATTTTGGCTTGGACCGTTTCTCCCGCAAGGGTCGGGCTGAGGCCGTATCTGTTGGTGTCAATTACAGCAAAGCCGCTTTTGTTTACGGAAAGAGCCTCGTAGCGGAACACCGAAAAAGGATCCTCAGGGAGCCTCAGTAGCTGAGCATAGTCTTCTTCCCAAAGCTCCTGAATGGGAATCTTGTACTTGTAATGGTCCCGTTCCGCATCCGTCTCGCACCAGTCGAAAAGCCAGTCATTGTAATCGCCAAAGGAAGTAATCGTGGGGACCGGAACAAAGGCATTTCTCCGGCTGTAGCCCACCTTGCTCTCCACGTTGCCCTTTTCATTGCCAGCCGCAGGATTGCAGAAATCAGCCTGAAACCGGTAGTGCAGCATGAATCGGGCAAATCCATCCGTCAGAGTGCGTTCCGAGCCCTTTAACACCTGCGCCACGGCAGTCGTCATGTTGTCAAAGCGCAGCCGGACAGGAACGCCACCAATGTATTCAAAAATTCGCTTCATTCCTTCCAACAGGCATTCTTGGTTCTGCGAGGGAAATGCCTGCGTGTATCCCTTGTTGGAATGAGGGAAGGAAACGGTCAGAGCATAACCGGTCTGTTCCTTCTGGACGGCATCATAGTACATGAACTCCCCAAAATCCACTTGGCCCCAGCCACAAGGATGGGCCAGAGGCAGAAAGCCCTCATCTGAGGTTTTCATGACGAATCGCTTTTTGCGGACGTATCGCTTTACAGAAGAATAGCAGCCTGTAAACCCGTGCTCATCCCGGAGCCGACAGAAGACTCGCCAAGCTGTATGCCTTTGCTTTCTGGGCAGCTTGCAGTCATCTTCCAGCCAAGTATCAATGATGGGGATATACGCCCCCAAAGAGGGATAGTTCTCCGCATTGAGAACCGGCAGGGATTCCTCGCTCCAGTTCTCCTGGTAGGCATATTTCTGGACGGTGCGGTAATTGAATCCGGTTGCCTTCTGGATTTCCGCCAGATTCTTGCCCTCGACCTCATAGAGGTACTTGATGTATTGTTTTTGAGCCATATGCAACACCTTTCTTTCTACCTCCTTTAGGAGTTGATGACATCCTAAAGGTAGTTCGTTTTAGCGGTGCTGGCAATGGCTCAAGGCCAAGAATCTGCTATGCACTTTTGGAGCCCTTTTTCTGCACTTTTAGTTTACCGAAAACAGATAATGGCGTCCTATATGGGGTAAAGGCTCTTTTCCATCCAGTGATATATAGAAAAAATTTACTGAATTACTATCAGTTTTTGCTCTGTTTTTTTGCCAGCTTTACAGCTTCTTCGATAATAATATCTTCTTGGCCTCCTACAACCTTTCGCTCACCACATGCATAGAGAATATCTCTTGCATCCACACCATACTTAAGCGCTGCGTTTTTTGCGTGCCGAGCAAAACTTCCATATACTCCTGCGTATCCAATTGTTATCGCTGCAGCATCCGCACAAGGTGGCACAAAAATATCCATCTTCGCCAGAAGTTCAGCCGCATCTTCCGCAGCATGTAGATTAAGCCCACTCTCATACCCATTACGTAACAATACTGCCGCAAGCACCTCGGTAGGCGTGTTTCCTGCACCGGCACCTAGGCCTCGCAACGTACCATCAGTGTAGGATGCACCGCATTCCAGGGCGGCTAGGGTGTTTGGCAATTGCATTTGCAGATTGGCATGGGCATGGAACCCAACCGGAATGTCCAACTTCTCAGCTAAGAGGCTTACCCGCGCCTTTACCTGTTCAGGCATCAAGTATCCTGCAGAATCCATCATATAAACTACTTCGGCGCCATAATCTTGGAAAAGCAAAGCTTGCTCCAGCAGTTTTTCTGGTTCCACCATATGTGTCATCATGAGTACACCGAATGGCGTCATACCTAATTGCCTAATCAATCCTACGTGTTGTTTAGTAATATCAGCCTCTGTACAATGAACGGTAACACGAATCATTTCTACACCGCAGTCTTTTGCCATGCGAAGGTCATCCATTGTACCAATGCCAGGCAGGAACATTGCTGCAAGTTTAGTATTTTTTAACTCCATACGCGCTGCAGTCAGCCACTCCTTATCAGATGCAGCGCCAAATCCATAGTTGATAGAGCTGCCACCCAACCCATCACCATGGGAAACTTCCATATAATCTACACCAGCTTTTTCAAGCCCGGCAGCAAGTTGACCGATTTGCTCAGGAGTAAACTGATGGGCAACTGCATGCATACCATCACGGCATGTGGTATCAATCACTTTAATGTTATTTCCGACTCGTTTCATTTTTTTACCCTCCTCACATTTGCTCAGCCATCCGCGCTGCCACTCGTACACCCGCCTGGGTAATGATATCAAGGTTTCCGCTGTATTTCGGTAAATAATCTCCTGCACCTTCAATCTCAACCATAGTCGTTACCATCCGGCGCTCATAATCAAACTGAGGCGGTGTAGTCATGTTATAACCAGGTACATAGCTTTGAATTTCAGCCACTATGTCATGGACTGCTTTGTCAATTTTGGCTGCCAACTGTTCATCCAGCCGTTCCAGAATACAATAAATGGTGTTGTGCATTTTAATCGGAGGATCTGCCGGATTAATGACAATCAGTGCTTTAGACGTCTTGGCTCCACCTACGGACCGTATAGCGTCACCAGTGTGATGAGTATACTCATCTACATTAGCTCGTGTTCCGGGCCCTACACTCTTACTACCACTTGCATTTACTGCCTCAGCATATTCAACAGGCACTAGACGGGAGATTGCACCGATGATAGGAATCACTGCTTGTCCGCCACAACTGATCAGATTAATGTTGTCGGCATCCAGATTCTCTTCCAAGTTGAAGGCAGGGACAACCAGTGCACCGACTCCGGCCGGAGTCATGTCAATGGCCTTTTTCCCTAACTGTTTTAGAATGGGTGCATGCATTTTATGCACCGCTGCCGTCGTAGCATCAAACACGATGTCGCAGCAATCCGGATCATCAATAATAGCCTGGATACCAGCCGAAGAAGTACGAATACCCAAGTCTGCTGCAATTTGTAATCTAGGCGAATCAACGTCCTGCCCAACTAGTATACTCATTTCTAGATTAGGGTTCCGTAATACTTTGTACATTAAATCCATACCTATGTTTCCGGACCCAATAATTGCTACCTTTGCTTTTTTCATAAAATCAAATTTATGATGTGTATTACACCCACACCATATCCTCCTATTACATAGATTTGTTGAAGGTTAATTAATTATTTAATCAGCCATATTTACTGATCAAAGAATGCGACTATGGACTATATGTAAGCTTTCATGTCAGCAGCAAATTTCTTTGATGCCTCTGCATAAATCCCCACATCTACCGATCCTGCTAAATAGGATACTCCTCGTTTAATCCAGATTTCTGCTTGTTCAGGTTGTTGTACAAAAATTCCTGTTGATATGCCCCTATCCCTACAGGTTGAAATAACTTTATCAATGCGATTTACAACCTCTGGGGCTGTCACTTGGCCAGGTATTCCCAGAGATTGAGACATATCCCATGGCCCACAAAAGATTACATCAATTCCCCCCACATCTAAAATTTCTTCGATGTGGTCTGCACTCCACGCATTTTCTACATGGACAACTACTAAAACCTCATCATTAGAGGTGTTAATATGGTCTTGAAATGGGGTTGTAGAATACCCCGTAGCAGCACTGTATGCACATGCTCCTCGGTTTCCTTTTGGATAGTATCTTGCTGCAGATACTGCATCTTTCAGTTGCTTCAAATTGGTGATTTGAGGTATCTGAACGCCTTCTGCTCCGCCATCTAAGCTTCTTTGAATCAAATTTGGTTCTGTTCCCGGCACCCTAACAATACTGGTAATACCTACGGCTTTTGCGGCTCGTATCATATTTGATACATCTTCCATCGTATGTACGCCGTGTTCTGCGTCGATAATTACAAAATCCCACCCTGTTAGTCCTAATATTTCAACAGATATGCTGTTCATTCGCACAAAGCTTCCAATTGCCGGTTTTTTTTGTTTCAATTGTTCTTTCAATTTGTTTGTATTCAAAACTTATCCCTCCTTTTTACAACATTCAATTTGATTTTATTGGTGTTACTTAGCTAAGCAATATATTTGGTAGACATCTTTTTCATGCAGTTCGATAAAATGTCCAACAGATCCCTTTTTACAGCATCGATTTGCCATTTGAGCAAACATTTCATTTCCAATATTCATTTGGTGTAAACGAGTAGGTAATCCCATTGCACTAAAAAACGCTTCTAACCTATTAATTCCTTCGTATACGATGCTTTCTTCATCATCAAAGGGAAAATCAACATCAAATACACGTACTGCGAACTGTATAAAGCGCGATTTATTATGGGTACAAACATATTTCATCCATGCTGGGAAAATAATTGATAGTCCAGCTCCATGAGGAATATCATAGATGCCGCTCAACTCATGTTCAATCATATGAGATGCCCAATCACCAATACGACCTGTATTCAGGAGATTGTTGTGGGCAATAGTACCCGCCCACATTATTTCAGCTCGTGCATCGTAGTTATCTAATTGTTTTAAAACTTTGGGAGCATTTACTAGAAGGGTTTTCATAGAGGCTTCGAGAAGTCGATCTGTAAAATCCACGTGGTTTACTTGAGTGAAGTAACGTTCCATAAGATGGGAAAAGATATCTGCTATACCACACGCTGTTTGATATGCAGATAAAGAGGTTGTATTTTCAGGATTTAAAACTGCAAATCTCGGAACAATAAATTCACTCCCCATTGCTCTTTTGTTTGCATCAGAATCATTAGTAATTACGCAGCTGTCACTGGACTCACTGCCTGATGCGGGTATTGTTAAAATAACTCCGATAGGCAATGCAGTTTTTGCTTCTGCTTTCCCATCATAAAAATCCCAAACATCCCCACAATATTTTACGCCAACTGCTATTGTCTTTGCTGTATCGATGCAACTTCCACCACCGACGGATAAAATTCCTTGTAAGTCATGTGTTCTACATAGTTCGATTCCTGTTTTAGCTAGCGAAAGTAATGGGTTTGGTTGCACTCCACCCAATTCAACAAAATAAATATCATTATCTTGAAGCTGTTTTACGATTCGGTTGTAGAGGCCATTTTTTTTAATTGAACCGCCTCCATAGACTAATAATATACGGTCAGCAAAAGCTTTTACCTCTGATGCAAATTTTTGTTCTGCATTACGTCCGAACAGAATTTTCGTTGTATTTTGGTACACAAAGTCTTCCATAATTTACACCCCATGTTTCACTTTCTGAATCATAATATCTTGATGCTCTTTTGATAAGGCAATAAAATAAGCTGATAAACCTCCCATTCGCACACGTAAACTTTTGTGTTTCATCGGATTTATTTGTGCATCAATTAAATCTTCAGGTTTTACGCCAGTTATGGTTAGCATTAGACCACCAAGATCCATAAAAGATTTAATTAGTCCGATAAGACGCTTTAATCCACTCTCGCCAATAACCTCATTTGAATTCATTTGAATATCTAGAGGGCATCCAACACAATAGGGTACTAAATCAGGGGCCGTAATCGAACGAATTGCTGCAGTTGGTCCATTAACGTCAAGACCTATGGATGGAGAATAATTGCTAGCAACAGATTCGTGCATCAATCTTCCGTCGGGACTGGCCCCGATATTCCACCCAAAAGTCATATAGACTTCAAACGTGCCTATACCCAAACCCAGATGGAAATCGTCCATATCAATTTTTTCTGACACTTTAAATGCAGATTCCTCGAAATCTTTCATAAATCGGGTTGCAATTTCATCTGTATAAGGATTATCGTTTCCAAATTTAGGTACCTGATTTATCATCATCTGGCGTAAGTCTTCATAACCTTCGTAGTTTTTGCGCAATGCATTTATCAGTGTATCGAGAGACACCTTTTTCTCTTCATAGACCATCTTCTTAATTGCTGCGATAGAGTCTACAAAATGTGAGAAACTAGCAATAATAAGAGAGTAAATATTATATTTGGCACCTTTGAGGGACACATCTTGCCCTCTTTCAATGCAATCGTCCATAATTGTAGATAGCAACGGTGAAGGAGCGATTGCATATCGATCTTTATAGAACTGGATTTTTTCTTCCAAAATTCTTTGTATTTTTAATTCCATCAATTTAATATATGCTTGATAGAAATCTTCAAAGGTTTCCCATTCAGCGGGAGATCCAATGCTTACAAACTCTTTCTTCCCTCTTACAAGACTGACTCCCTCATTCAATTGATATTCAAGTAACTGAAGTACATCAATATTCCCAAAGCTAAAATTTGTTTTTCCGGGTATTAAGGTCTCCCAACAGCCATCATTAGAATAACAGCGTGCCTCTTCAATCGGGATGCCTCTTCTTACTAACCCTTCAATAATTTTCTCATCATTATAGATTGCTGGTTCTCCAGAACCATTTCTCAAAATATCTGCACAGACTTCATAAAGTTTTTGTGGTGAATTTTTATGGAAGCGCACCGAAAGCACAGGCATCACAACTTCCAGAAAACTCCACTGTTCCAAAATGATATAGGTTAACTCGTTTGTTGCATCTTCTCCTCTTTCATTTTGTCCGCCCAAAATCATATTGAGAAGCCAGTGGTTGACTGAAGTGCCTTCTTTCCAACTCTCACTATCATCTCTTGCGTTGTTTGTGTTTTCGGTTTCATCGCTATCCGGTGCAATTCCATCTCTCTGGTAAAAACCTGTAGCATGATTCTTTTCCCAGTGCTCTGAATCTAGTTGCACTCTTTCATTGAATTTTGCAATCCAGCTGCAAACTAATTCCTTTGCTTTTTCTACTGTGAGTCGTCCATTATCAATGTCTTTTCGATAGAATGGATACAAGTATTGATCACTGCGTGCTACTGGTACAAATTCTAGCGTGCTCTGCAGAGCAATAAACATAAGGTAACAGGATTGGAGAGCTTCATGGAAGGTTTCAGGAGTGTTTTCAGGGACTTTCGAGCAAATTTTAGATATTTCTATTAATTCCTTACGACGAGCAGGATCTGTTGTATTATTCGCTTCTTTTAAAGCGAGAGTAGCATATCGCTCTGATAGGGTTTTTACCCCTTTGATAGAAATCAGCATTGCTCGGTAGAGGCTAAGCGTTTCTAAATTTGGTGTTTCTTTGTCACTTTCTTCACTCAATTTTTGATAAATGTGCTCTCGAATACCGGAAAGGCCTTTTTCAAGCAAAGTTTCGTATCGCGGTGGATAGTGTCCCCATACAGACTTTACTGTAAAGGAGGAACGAGCAAACACTTCTTCTTCTTCTTCCGGGAGTGCATATTCTGGTATTTCATTTCCTAATGCACACGATGACATTGTCGAAATGCCAACAATCAATTCGTCTGGTTTTATTTCAATCGGCATATTCTCCAGCGTATATGCTATAGCTAATGCCTTTCGAACAATCAATGGTTCGCGTTTTATTTCTTCATTGGTTAGAATGGTTTTATCTCCGCCCCACCATTCTTTTTTTGTGAAATACTCATTATTGAATAAACGCTCTTTAATTTTTTCATTTCTTGTCATTATAGTAACCTCCTCATACATTTTTTTCATATATATTCTCCATGGCCGCCGATATTCACACACATCCCATATGATTCAGCTATTTTTTTACAGTTTGCAAGTGTTTGTTCTGTTGGAGTAACCATGTCTTTGCATTTGTAATCACGCTCTAACGAATGCCATTTATTTTCTCCGAGTTGATGAAACGGCAGGAAGTGAATTTCTAAAGCACCTATTTTTTTTGCTATCTCGGATGTTTTACTAACATTTTCGCTATCATCATTAACTCCCGTTATTAACGGAACCCGAATAATTACAGGAATTTTAAATCGTTTAACCTCATGGAGGTTTTCTAAAATTAAAGCATTGTCTTTTCCCGTATATATTTTATGTATTTCAGGATCAGTATGTTTAATATCAAACAATAATAGATCGCAACAATCTTTTAATTCGCTAACCCATTTTGTCGGAAAATATCCACATGTTTCAATTGCAGTGTGAATTCCTTCCGCTTTCAATCTCTTTAATATTCTTGTGGTTGCCTGTGGGTACATCATTGGTTCCCCACCACTCAAAGTTACACCACCTGATGTATTTTTATAAAAAACACGGTCGCGGAGCACCTCTTGTATTATGTCATCCTCATACATTGGTTTTCCACTTGCTTGCAGTGCTTTTGTGTTGCATTTTTTTATACATAATCCACACCCTTTGCAGCGACTGCGGTCTATTTTAACATTTTCCTTTTGTATGAAAATAGCTTCTTGTGGACATGCTTCTATACAATTTTTACAACCTATGCAATATTCTTGTAATTGCATAATTTCCGCTTCTGTACTCTGTGTTTCGGGGTTTTGACACCAAATACAACTTAAGGGACATCCCTTGAAAAATATAACTGTTCTGATTCCTGGTCCATCATGGACCGAAAAACGTTGAATGTTTGAAACCATAATAGTTGTTTCATCATTTGCCCCCATTCTGTTCCCCCCCCCACTTTGCTTAAAATGTTATAATTGAAAAATATACCTGTTCGCTTTCTCCTGGTAAAAGGACATGTATTCCTTCTTTTTCAAATAGATCGTAAGATGTATTTTCGTCTGCTGCAATCCCATTACATGGTTCAATGCATATAAATGGCGCCTTGGGTATAGACCATATACTAAAATAACCAAATCCTGGAAAAGTCATCGTAATGCCATGATTATGGTTATCTGAAATCAGTGATACTTGTTGCGAGCGAATGTCTTTGAAGTTAAGAGCTCCTCGGTCAAACATTGTATCGTTTAATCGAATAAATTTATCATGCTTTAGAAATGGTTCTGGTTTGCCGATTTCACGATTTTCTAAAAGCGGATATCTTGGTGCGGTTTCAAATTCGTCAAATTCTAGTCTATAATCGCTATATTTCTCACTAGAGAAGAGTGGAATACTGAAACCCACATGTTCTCCAATAGAAAACGGCATTGCTTCTGCTGAAGTATTTTTTACTGTTTGTTTTACGTATAAAGTTTGCTTTTCTAATTTATAGTTTATTTCAAGCGAAAAACGGAATGGATACATAGAGAGTGATCTATCCGTTTCATTTGCAACCAATATTAATTCATCTTGGTTTATGAATTTAAGTTTGAAGTCTTCTTCCATAATAAAACCATGAACTGGCATGATATATTTTTTGTTTTTATGAAAATAGGTGTTATTTTTAATATCACCTATTACAGGAAACAATAATGGAGCATGGTAAGGCCAATAAACTTCATTCGCATTCCAGATATACTCAATATTTGTTTCTTTGTTTTTTAAAGAGTGAATTTCCGCTCCCTTAGAGTCTACTGTAAGAGATAGAATCCCATTATTTAAAACGTACTTCATAATATCTCCATACCAGTCCCCCCTGAATAACAGGGAGGACTGGTATCCCTCTTCATCACTTCTTTGCTGCGTCGACAGTTTGAATAAATTCCAACACTTCTTTTGCCATTGCTCGCTGCGCATCATTAGTGGGGGACATAGGTGTTTTGCAATTTCCAATTCCAACCCCCTCTAGAGCTAAAACCGCCTTAATTCCTGCAAACAGTCCCACTGAACCCAGTTTTTCCAATACGGTACAAATATTATGCTGAATAGCCAACGCTTGATTGTAATTACCCTTTTGCATCTCATCAAACAATTCTTTTGCCCAATGTCCAACAATATTATAGCTGCCACCAATTGCTCCATCTGTACCCAATGTTAGTGCAAAAAACAGGTAATCATCAAAGCCTGTGAAAAGAACAGCTTCCGGACAACGCAGGCGCAGACGCTCCAGCAAGGAGTAGTCATTATGAGAAAACTTGGTACCGATGATCTGTTCATGCTTAAATAATGTCTCATAGTCATTTAGCGTAAATGCATAAGGACTAAAACCAGGGATATTATAGATAAATACTGGCAACTTGCTTCGGTCCGCAAAGCGCCGATAATAGTCAATAATCTCTTGCGTAGTATATTTGTAATAAAAGGGAGGGACTAAAGAAACTCCTGAATATCCCATTTCGTAGGCGAAATCCGCCAACTCTACAGCATCTTCAAAAATGTTAGCGCCTACATTTGCAAAAAGCTTTCCGCATTTGTTATTCTCATCTGCAACGGTCTCTAGAACGGTCTTGCACATACCCATAGGCATGTTAAACATTTCTCCAATTGTTCCACATGCGAGCATACCATCCACTTTACAATGATCAAGATTGTATCTAACTAGTTTTCGGGTAGCTTCTTTGTCAATCTGACCATTAGTGTCAAACATGGTCATCAGCGCGGTATGAATTCCTTTCATTATATATCACCTCAGTTTAAAAATTATTAACCCATTTTAGGAGTTAATTCACTCTCTTCATTTTCATTAATACATGCGGATTATCTTTCACCAGAGGGGTCAAAAATAGTTCACTCTTAGAGTTTCCGCACACACCATGAAGCATTAAGTTAGACAAATAATATCCAATTTGTGCAACAATCTCCAAATCCATATTGAAAACCGTTAAGCCACCTCGTTCTCCAACGTAAATGAATTCATCATCAGACCAAATTTCAGATGGTTGGAATAAACCTTTTGAAACATAAGCAAGGCAAGTTCCTTCTTCATCGAATACCTGGACTGAATTTCCTTCTCGGTCTGCAACCCAAACACGATCTAATTTATCAATCCAAATGCCGTGAGGAACAAGGAATTTTCCAGGTTCTGTCCCTAGACCGCCCCACGTTTTTATCAATTCGCCTTGAGCACTAAATTTATGAACAGCAACATTGGAATAGCCATCAGTGAAGAAGTATTCTCCTTTGGAGTTCTGTGCAACACTCGTAGGTCTGTTAAAGGGAGGTGCAGCACGTTTAATTGTACGAATGCTTTCCACAAATGCCCACTTATCATTATAGAGGATGTCCATCGGAATCAGATCTCCCTCCATTTGACGTCTCCGCCAGACACCCGCGTCATAACCACTATCGCTAGGCTTTCCAAAATTGCCAAAATCGCGGATATGTTCTCCATCCATTGTTAGCTCGCGAACAACATGGTAATTGCAATCCACGCACAAAAGAGTATTCTGTTTGCTGACATAAATTGCGTGTGTAAATACAAACAACCCTTTACCAAGACTTCGCACGTAGTCTCCTTCTGCATTCAAAACAACAATAGGATGGTCATAATCTCGTGTTACAAGATAAACATTATCATCTTTGTCACAGCATGCGCTTGGCGTCGGAGTATAGCGCAGATTCGCAGGAAGATTACCCCAATCCGGTGTTAATTCAAAGCAGAAGTCTTTGCTCTCATAGAGTACTTTTGAATTCAAACTTCTATTCATATCTCCATAAATACGTTTCATAATGTTCTCCTTTCACCATCTTTTTTTGAAGTTGCACCATACTTTTGACACTTCATCAGATTTAGGCCGGTTTTCTGGTATACCTGGAAGCGCTGCTCCTCCATCGACTATAAGCGTCGTGCCTGTAATATAAGAAGCTTCATCCGAAATCAAAAAGGCTACTGCATTAGCAACGTCTTCTGGCGTTCCCATACGTTCCAAAGGAAGCTGCTTCCACAAATTATCTAGATCCTCAATCTCTCTTTCATCAACGCCTTCAGCACGCATCTCTTCACTGGTTCGAACTCGGATTGGTCCTGGTGCAACACAATTAACTCTTATTCCATAAGGGGCCAAATCTAATGCAAAGGTCTGCGTTGAACGAATCAATCCGGCTTTTACACCACCATAAACTTCATCATATGGAAACGCACGAATACCACGGCAGGAAGATATCATGATAATATTTCCCTTTGTTTTATTTTCCGCCATAATTCTTCCGGCTTCTCGGGCTGCCATTAAATATGCCCTGAAATCCAAATTGATTATAAAGTCGATGGTTTCCGGATCCATTTCAAAGATACTATGAACCAATGACTGGCCGGCATTATTGACCAAGACGTCCAGTCCGCCAAGGTCTTTGTATGCGGTCCGCACAAATTCTTCAGCTACGCCCTTCTCTTCAAGATGAGCTTCATATACATAGCACGCACAGTGCTGTTCACGTTCAATTTCTTTTTTTAACGCTTCCGCTTCTGCACGTCCTTTGCTTGAATGATAAGAAAAAGCTACATCATAACCTTGCATTGCTAGCTTCCTCACGATGCCGCGCCCAATCCCTCTACTTCCTCCTGTTACAATTGCCTTCTTTCGAACTGACATAAATTAACCTCCCTATGGTGTTTTTAATCTACTAATTCGGCATATTCGGCCTTTATTCCCATTGCTAGATACTTTTTTTGAATTTCTTTCATAAATGTATTATCAGGCACTTTATAATCGAAATATGGAATGTGTAAGAGCTGATACTTCTTCATTCCAAAATTATGATATGGTAACAGTTGAATTTTACTTATGTTGCCTCCCAACTCTCGCAGCTCCCGTGCAGTTTTTTCAATGTTTTTGGGTCCATCATTAATACCAGGTATAATAGGAATACGTATCCATATTTTAGCTTGTTCAGATAGTTTGCGTTGGTTCCACTTTATCTGCTTATTTGATGCTCCTGTATGGTTATAGTGCTCTTGTTCATCAGAAATTTTAAAATCCACTAAAAATAAATCTGTATAGGATAAACAATCTTTGATATTTTCCCATGGAACATATAGCGATGTATCAATTGCTATGTGAATGTTTTTTGAACGAAGTTCCTCTAAAACAGGTAATAGTTTTTTGCTTTGAAGTAGAGGTTCTCCTCCAGAGAACGTGACCCCGCCTCCTGATGTTTCATACAAGACGGCATCATTCATCAACCGTTTAAGCAGTTCTTCATTCTCTAACTTGTAACCGAAAAAAAACACAGCTTTTGTTGGGCAGTTTTGTACACAATTTCCGCATTTATTACAATGTTTTTTTGATATAAAGTGTTTTCCACCGACTATCTCTATTGCGCCTGTTGTACACACATCTATACAATGTCCACAGTTGATGCATGCATTCTCATCAAAAACAAGCTGTGTCTGGCCATCGATAGATTCTGGGTTGTGACACCACTTACATTGCATTCCGCACCCTTTTAGAAAAACCGTTGTTCTTACTCCTGGGCCATCATGAAGAGAAAATCTTTGAATATTAAACAAATTTAACATTCAGGTATTCCACCAACTCTTTGAATTCTTGCTATAATTTCATCTTGGATTTCTTTTTTTAATGCAACAAATTGCGCACTATATCCACAAACTCTTACTGTGATATTTCGATATCTTTCTGGCTGTCGTTGCGCTTCAATTAATTGTTCATGGTTCAACAGATTGAAATCCATTGTGCTTCCATCGACATAAAGAAAACTTTGGATTATTGCCTTACACACTTTTTCATCTCTTTTTTGTAAAGTAACTGGTAAATCCATATACAAAACAGCGCATCCTGGATAATCTCTCAAATTCAAACTTTTTTGTGCATGCAACAGATTGGCTGCATTAACCCCTCTTGTAGTTTCACTAGGATTTATTCCGCGTGATAGAGGCATGCCGCCTTTTCTTCCATCTGGAGTTGCCCCTGTCGAATCTTTCAACCACATATAGGCATAAAAAGAGAAAAAAGAAGACTCATAATTTCCCCCATGACTGTTGGGCAGATCCTTTGTATGTTTAGCCAAATCTTCAGAGAGACTTTTTATAAAACAGTCTAATCCGTCGTTTTCTTCCCCGTACTTAGGAATACGATTTAATAAATATTGTCTGAGTACTTCATTTTTTTCATAATTTGTTTCAATTGCCAAAACTAGCTCTTCTAAATCAACATAGTTCCTCTCAAAGATCGCTGTTTTAATGGCATATAAACTATCGACTAAAGTCCCAAACCCAGTCAATGAAAGACTATTTGAATTGTATTTACTTCCTCCAGCTGTAATATCCTTCCTGTTTTCAACGCATCCTTCTATTGTAACTGAGTGCAAAGGACAAGGATTAATTTTATCCCACTGCGCTTCAAAATGGTTAAATCCAGAAACAAACTTTTTTACCAGCTCCGAAAAGTTATGTAAGTACGCCTGATAGAATTCTTCAAACGTTTTTACACCTGTGATAATTCGGAGTTTTAATCCGCTTTCTTCATTTAACTTTGCAATTTCTTTTTCCAAGAGGGAAATTCTCAGTATCTGTGGTAGATTAACATAAGCAAAAGCCCTACAGTTTAGTTCATTAGGTAATGTCGGTTCCTGACAGCCTCCCGCCAAATATAGTCGAGCATCAACTAATTCTTTTCCAGCTCTACATTGCGCCGCAATCAATACATCGTCATTGAAAATTGTAAGAGCATTACAACCACTACCGATCAGAGAAGCTAGTATTTCTATGTATTCAACTGGATGGTCTTTACTTAGTCTAGCCTGCAATTTTGGATTAACTAAACGATGTTCATCAAATACCTCTATAATCATTCGTGTTATGTCGTTAAATATGGGTTTTCCGTGCTTATCACACCCCCCAATCACGATAGAAGTATTTGCCCCTCCATCTACATCATCTGCTTGCCATCTCGCGTCAGTTAACGCCAAGAAACACGCAAGATATTCTTTTGCCTGCTGATAAGTGATTATGCCATTTTTCATGTCATTAAGGTAATAGGGATATAACAGACGATCTACATGGCCTAAAACAGCATAGTTCATCCCTTCTAACTTTTGCATTATCTCCCTCGTGAAAACTATGACGCAAAGTGCTTCGTAGAAAGTATCTGCTGGCAGTGCAGGCACACGCTCCGCGCATTTAGCTATCTGAATTAAAACGTCTCTGTCCTCAGAATCTAAGCATGATTTTGCCATGCTTCTAGCCTTATCTGCAAATCGCGCTGCAATCTTACATATACTGCTGCAAGCCTCACCGGCAGCATTTAAAAAATCTGCTTCTTCTTTGGTTTTTCCTTCAATAGAAGAAATTTGCGTTTTAAGTCCCAAAAATCCAAATTTCAGCACCCTTTCGCAATCTGCATAATGATGGGCGTAATCTACTGGCATCTCCGAGTATAAAACACCACTACTCTCATACGGCCGCTTCCAGTTCTCAAATGCTTTTATATATTCTTGATTTTCTAGTAAAAGCCAATTGAGCAATCCGGCCGGTGGTTCCTTCCATTGATTAATCGTCTTGGTACTACGCCCAGTATCTATTTCGAAGAAAAAAGGACAGCTAGGGAGAAGATCAACTTTACTATGTTCTGCACAAAAATTATAAAGAAGTGCTTTTTGCTCTAGTGGCTGGCTTATTGCATTTTCTTTAGCCAAATCGCGTAATCTCTTTAGATGTAGCGGTGCATCGGTAGAAAATTGTTCAAAAAACGAGTGGTATTCCTGAAACAATCTATTCTTATTAAATATATAGTGTGCCATTTCTCCACCCCATCAAAACGACAAAACAACTTTCATACCCTTTCGAGCTAGTACCATATCAAAGGCTGTTTTATATTCTTCTACTGGGTACACATGAGTCACATAATCTTGGAGTATAAGCTTACCACTTTGTACATAATCAAGTACTTGGTCATGAACCTCAGCCTCCAGAGTTGCTATTGGAAATTGTACTGCTTGCAGTTTCCAATTATAAGGGCCAGCATACCACCGAACCGACTTATTTGTTTCGATTCCGATTCCATACAAGCCGATAACGCCTTCGTTTTTAATTAGTGCCAGGCCTTGAGAAATCAATTCGCATCGACCCACACCATCTACAAAAAAGTCCAAGGAATCGCATCTTTTTTTGATTTCCTCTTCAAAATTTGCACACCTTGTGTTTGCTATTAAATCTGCACCCCATTTTGCCGCTCTTTCCAATCTATCGGTGTGGTGGCCACAAATTGCTACAAAGGACGCCCCCATTAACTTAGCTAAATGCCCTAAAGCAATCCCTACTGGCCCGTCTCCGGCGACAGCAACTCGTGCGCCGGCATAAAACCCAAGTCGATGCCACGCGCTACAAACTTCTTTTAATGTTATCAACATTACTGCTTCAGCTGGATCAATTGTGGGAGGGACAATCTGTTGTGATATGAGATCTTGGTCTACTGGAACACCATCTTCAACCATTGCTTTGTAATCAAAAGCCAAGCCATATTCCGTGAATCCACCATAAAGACTTGCATAATTTCCCGTATCAATTACTTTTGTCCTTAAGATACGGTCGCCACAGTGCAGATTGCGCACTCGTTTCCCTAACTCCACTATCTCTCCGACACTTTCATGGCCTAGAATTGCTGGGTATGTGTCATGACCATGTAGATGCCCATCAACTAGTTTCGTATCGGTTCCGTTACAAATACCACACGCTAATGTTTTAACAATTGCAGTGTAATCCGATATTTTAGGAAGGGGAATATCATTTACTAACTGTATATTGCCTTTCCCGTCTGTAATAAGTCCACGCATTTGTGTCCCCCCTACAATAATCCAGTCTTCTTATAATGATAATAACAGCATTATGTGTTCAGTTTAATACTGCACAAATGCATTGAGGAGAGTGTAAATTTCTTGTTTCAATCAACTCTTCAATGGCCCCATTCTTTTGATTGCGTGCAAAAATTGCTATATTGTTTGAGTCTTGATTTGCAAAAACAGCAAATTTATCTTCTGCTACTAATGCAAAATCTCTCGTGTTTTTGCCAGCAGTATCAAAATATCCAGTTTTTTCAAGGAGACCATCTGCCATCACCGCAAAGCAAACAACTTGGTTGAAGCCGCGGGTCGCGCCGTATAAAAATTTTCCATCAGAAGTGATTTTTATTGCGGAAGCAGTGCTTTCTCCTTGATAAGATTGAGGGAGTAATTTTATTTTTTGTTTATATGCTACTTTTCCGTTGCAATAATCAAAAACATATACTTCATTACTCAACTCTGTTATTACGTAAAGCCACTTTCCATTTGGATGAAACACGATGTGTCTGGGTCCTGTGGCGCTCGGAAAATCAAATCTGCTATAGTCAGCGTTCATTTTGTCAATACAATATGACATCAAAGTATCCAAGCCTAGATCAGGAACTAGCAACCATTTACCGTCAGGTGCGAAGGCTGCTGCATGGGAATGTGAGCAGTCTTGCCTTGGATGTATCCCTTTGCCTGATTTTTTTATAGTTCTAGATAATTTTTTAATACATCCATTTTCTGAAAGGTCACAAAAGGATACATTACCTTCGAAATAATTCGCTATTGCCAGTAGTTTTCGTTCTTGGCAAACATCCAAGTGACAAGGCCACTTTCCATCTAATTCAATAGAATTTTTAAAAATTAAACTATTTTCATTTCTATCAAACTTATAAGCGGATACAAAAGAGTTTCGTAAATGGTCGTTAGTCGCATAGAGCATGTCATTTACACGGTCAAATGCTAAATAAGATGGGTTGGGACACGAAGTCTGAATATCGACTTGGTTAACTCGACCTGTTTGGTGGTTTAACTGATAAGCCAACACGCCACTTTCGCTATCATGTTGGCTACCATCATAAGACGCAATAAATAGCAGTGTTTTTTCTTTCACAGAGGTACCCTCTTTTAATTCTTGTTTTTCATGGAGTCAAACATCATTGCCAGGAATACAATTACTCCTTCGAGAATGGTAAAGAGGTATGGATCCACTCCAACCATTGCCAATCCATTCTCGATAATATATAAGAATAAGACACCAACAAGTGCATTAGGAAGTATATTACCTCTTCCTCCGCTTAAACTTACACCGCCGAGAACTAGCGCTGTGACCGCGGTGAAATCATACCCGTCGCCTGTGCTAGGACCCACGAGACCCACATTAAATGTCGTCATGATAGCTCCAAGTCCAGCGAATAATCCGGAAATTACGAATGCAGCAAAACGAACTTTTGCAGTATTGATTCCTATTTTATTTGCAGCAAGAGAATTAGAGCCCGTTGCTTTAACTTGACGTCCGAAACTAGTATATTTTAAAATGAGTTGCATAATTATTGCAATTACAACAAGTAGAATAACGTAGTTGGGAATGCCAAGTATGTTGAATTTGAATTGATTGACATGTTTTCCGGCACGAACAGAGTCTGTATTCGTACATAGCAAGGCAGTTCCCTGTAATACTAATTTCATAGCCAGAGTTGCTAACCATGGATTCAACTTAAGTTTCACCACTAAGATTCCATTAATACAGCCAACAATTATACCAATCAGCAGCATTAGTAATAAACCAATCATGGGAGGTAAACCCATTTTTACTATAGCTAGTCCACCCAAAGATCCACAAATTAGCATGTTCATGCCGACAGACAAATCAAGATGGCCAATTAGAAACACAAATGTTAATCCAATACAAACGGAAAACATCGGTGTGGCATCCATCAGCATCCCTTTAAAATTCATTACTGTCAAAAAGGTTTCTGACTTGGATGAAAAGAGGATAATAATACCAAGTAAGGCAATATAGAGTGCGTAATCAAGCAGAAATTTCTTGATGTTAATACTCTTTTTCATCAAGATATTGTTATTCATGTCCGCATCCCCCCTCAGCATAAGCTTTGCTCCATAAGAACTTGTTTTGTCATCTGTCGTTTCGCAACTTCACTGACAAATGTTCCGTCTTTAACTATTAATACACGGTCACTTAAGTTTAAAATTTCCTCTATTTCAGAAGAAATCAAAATAACTGATCCGCCCTGTTCAGAAAATTCTTTGATTAATTTGTGAATGGCATTTTTGGCATTTACATCGACACCTCGTGTAGGTTCATCAAGTATAAACAGATTTGGTTGTTTATTGATCCAACGAGCCATAATTACTTTTTGTTGATTGCCGCCACTCAATTTATCAACTGGCACATCTTCGTCAGGGGTTTTAATCTCAAGCGCTGCAATTTGTTTTTTTGCCGCTTCCCTTTCCTTTTTTTCATCAAGTATGAAACTACCAAATTTCTTCAAATCTGGTATTGTTATATTTTTCCATATGGGCATATGGAAAAACAAGCCATCTACGTGGCGGTCTTCCGTTACATATCCTACATTTTGCAGGAGTTTTCTGCCGCGCATTTCTCTCATTTTTCCGTCTTGCCCTCTGAATTCAACTATACCTTTTTGAGGTTTATCTAGGTTAAGCATTGCTCGGATAATCTCCGTTCGTCCAGAACCTAAAAGACCCCAAATTCCAAGTATTTCTCCTTGGTGAACAATGAAATTAACATCATTAACCATGGGGGCCCTGGTTAGGTTTTTAACCTTCAAGATGGGTGTATCAGAGATTGTTCGTTCACCATTAACGACAGTTTCTATAGAATTTCCGACCATCATTTTTACAAAATCATCGATGGTTGCATCCTCTGTTTTTGTGTTTCCAGTAACTGCTCCATCCATCATTACAACAGCACGTTCACAAATTTCAAGGACCTCATCTAAGAAGTGTGTGATGTAAATTATAATATTGTTCTCTTGTTTTAGTTGATTGATAATTTCGAACAACCGCTTTTTTTCTTCTATTGTCAATGAAGAAGTCGGCTCATCAAAAAGTATGATTTTGGAATCTTGAGATAGAGCTCGTGCAATTTCTAGAAGCTGACGATCTCCAATCGTTATATCTTGTACAAGAGTTTTGGGATTAATGGCAACTCCCAATTTACCAAGATATTCATTTGCCGTTTCAAACATCTTTGGATAATTGATTACTCCATTTTTCATATAACGATCTAACTGATTTATGAACATATTCTCAGCTACAGAGAGATCTTTAAATACTACTGCTTCTTGATGAATGAGTGAAATTCTATTCTTGACTGCGTCTTTTTGATTGTTTATCTTAATTTCTTCTTCATTAATATGGATTGACCCCGAATCCATTTTAATTTCACCTGCTAGTATATTCATCATGGTAGATTTGCCCGCACCATTGATTCCAATCAGAGCCAAGGCCTCTCCGCCATAAGCTGTGAAACTAACATCTTTCAACGCTTGAACGCCGCCAAACTGTTTGTTCACATTTTTTACAGATAAAGAAAAGTTTCCCATCAAGCTTTCCCCCTCAGCCACGTTCTAATCGTATCAAAATAAGTAATAAACAAAATCAAAACGCCCTTAACAATAATCATTTCGAAATAATCTACACCAAAAAGGTTCATAACATTTTGCAGTGTCTGTAATGCTAATGTTCCAAGAAAGGCTCCCAGTATGGAACCGGCTCCACCGTAAATACTCGCTCCACCCAAAATTGCAGAACAGATGACATCAAGTGAAGCAGAATCAGAAGCAAGAGAAAGGGAAGACGCTCCCAATCGTGCTATTAAAACAAAAGCTGCTAGTGCAGACATTAAAGATGAAAGTAAATATGCCAGAACAAGATGTCGGTTAGTTGGTATACCACACGAAGTTACTGCGTCAGAGTTTGTACCTATAGCGAATAAAACACGGCCAAATGCAGTTTTTTTCAATAAAATATGTAAAATTACGCCAACAACCAACATAATCCATATAGCCACTGGAATCCCGATAAATGTTGTTTTACCAATGGCTACAATCACCTCTGGAGCCGGGGTACTGACAGAATGAGATAATTGTGTTGCCGCTCCGGAAGACAACATCATCATGACCAGTGTAGCTACAAAAGGTATCATTTTAAAACGGGTGACTGCTAATCCATTAATCAACCCACAAAGTAAAGGAAGACTAAACATTGCAAGGATTCCAAAGAAGACTCCATAGGAACGCATAACCAGTGTACCGACAACTGCCGACAAACACATAACCGACGGCGTGCCTAGGTCAACACCGCCAGAGACCATTACAAATGTTTGACCATAAGCCATAAGCGCAATCGCAGAACATTGTGTAAGTAAACTTTGGATATTAGCCGATGTATAAAAAGTAGGCATCGTAACCGCTAGGATAGCTGCAACTAGACCCAACACAATAGCTACTATCACTATAAATTTATTTGTCTGCAACTGATTTTTGATTTTTTTTGATTGAATTGCTAGGATACTCAAAATTATCCCTCCTAGTAAATAAGAATACTCACTTATTCGAGACTAATTTAAGAAAGGCACCTCTGCAAAACTTGCAAAGATGCCTTTCTCGTCATTACACCATCATATAATCTGATGGTCATAACTCAGTGTCTTAAATCTCGAACCCTTCCTCTGCATAATCCAAAGACCAGAACATATCATTATCCAAGAATTCCTGGAAGGTATCGGGAGTACAGACCTTGGCTTCGTATGCAAAGTCTTCAACTTCTTCTCCCAAAGCATATTTCACACATGCTTCTGCAGCTTTTTTGCAGATCTCACGTTCATCCTCAATACCTGTAGCATCAAAATATCCATCGCGCAGCATAGGCAGACCGTCCAACAGGCCACCCACAGTGGCAATATACACATGTCCCTCTTCACCATAAGGATGCCACTTATCCATGCGCTCAAGAGTGTTCATGCAAGTATAACCATGGTCTTCATACGCTGCATAAATCATGTTCAAATCAGGATTGGCTTGAGCTGCAGCAGCAAACTTGCTTTGACATGTCTCAAGGTTCCAGTCGGAACTGAACACAGAAACAGGCTCAGGAATTCCTAGGTCAGCAGCTGCAGCTTCAGCTCCTTCAGCATAATTAAGACCATTTTCATCGGTCAGGGCACCCATAATATGAACCCACTTAATATCTTCTTTTGCATATCCGTCTGCAAGCATTTTGCTGAACACTTCATAAGCTGCTGCATACGCAGAAGAATAGCAGTCAGGAATAAACGTTGCGTCAGCCTCGTGAGGTGCACCATCAGCTAGCGCGCGGCCAAAAGAGATATACCCAATACCAGCTTCCTTTGCTTTCGTGGCGCAAGACCACACAGCTGTAGAATCTTCCGGTCCAACCATGAGTACATCAATACCAGAGTTAATCAGATCTGTCGCTTGACTATCCTGTTGCGCAGGGTCACCATTTGATGCCAGCGTAAGCAGTTCTACTTTAACTCCTCTTTCAGCCGCATACTCATTAATATATGTCTCGAAGTAGTCTTTGTAGGCAATCCAAGCAAGTGAACCAAGCTGAGGCCAAACGACGCCTACCTTAATAGTGTCTCCATCTTCAGAAGAAGTTGCAGGTGCTTCCTGGGAGGAGGTGCTGGGGGCGGGTTCTTCAGCTGTCTGTTGACCACAACCTACGATACCCAATAACATTGCTAGGGTCAGAAGTGCGATAAGAAATTTTTTCATGCTTTTTTCCTCCTATTTTTATAAACCCTCTTAGAGGGGGTTATACCATACAGTTTTCTAATAGAAAATCACTAAAACATGCCAACTGAATACTCATAGTAACCGCACCCGGATCTAAATGTCCTACACCTTTATTCGCCTGGTAATAGGCTCTACCTCGCATTGCCTCCATTTCCCGGGTACTTTCTGCTCCTTTAATTGCTTCCTGTTTCAAAATCATGAGCGCTTCTGCGTCGGTTTTATTGTCTTCCAACGCTTGATTGAACGCGCTTGCTGCAGGATAAATACAATCAACCATGGTTTTACAGCCGGGTTTTGTATCTCCGCATGCCATTATAGCGTCACTCCAAGCTTGCAACATTTTGGCAATAAGAGGACCATCCATTACATCAACAGCATTCAGTATGGGCACAGACGACATATAAGCGCTCCCATAAAGGACTCCGGAAGAACCACCAATCACAGACATAATGATCTTAGCCATTTCCTGGAACATATCACTAAACTTCATCGTTTCTAATCGATTTGCTTCTTGGCAAAGCTTCATGAAGCCACTGTTTAAATTAAGCCAATGGTCTCCATCTCCTGTTTGTGCATCAAGCTCAGTAATATAGTCTTTTTGTTCCTCTATTTGTTTTGCTACTTTCTTTATATAACAAACATATTGCTTAGGTGTTAACTGCAACATAGTAGCTTTTCCTTTCCTTAAAGATTGAGTCCTAAGGTTTTACAAGGAGTCTTAAGCAATTCCCTTAGCTCATCATCTACTTCCAAAATTGATAATGAACATCCAGCCATATTAAGAGATGTCATATAGTTACCAACGAGAACAAGCGTAGGTTTAATTTCACTTTCATCTAACAATCTGCTAATATCGTTAGCAAAGACATATAGTTCCATCAAAGGCGTCGCCCCAAGGCCATTCACAAGCACAGCAACTTCTTTTCCAGAATAATCGTAATCATCCATGATTCTTCCAAATAAAATTTTTGCTATTTCCGAGGAAGTTTTTAACGAGGTCTTTTCTACACCTGGTTCTCCATGGATCCCCATTCCAATTTCAATTCCTTCACCCACGGTAAAACCTGGATTCTCCAGCCCAGGGATAGTGCAAGCACTCATAGACATTCCCATGCTGCGAACAGAATCAATGGTTTTTTGTGCCACTTCCTTCACTTTTTCTAAAGGATAACCTTTTTTTGCAGCTGCTCCAGCAATTTTATGCACTAAAATTGTTCCAGCAATACCTCTCCGCCCAGTGGAATATGTACTATCTGGCACTGCGACGTCATCTTTAACAACAACGCTATCTACTACAATTCCTTCTGCTTCAGCCATCTGTTTAGCTAATCTGAAATTCATCAAATCTCCAGAATAGTTTTTGAGAATCATCAAAACACCTTTACCGGAATTTGCATGTCGTATGCCAGAGAGCATTTGCATAGGGCTTGGAGAAGAAAAAACATTTCCGGCTACTGCTGCATCTAACATGCCTTCTCCAACAAATCCTGCATGTGCCGGCTCATGTCCACTCCCTCCAGCAGATACCAAGCCAACTTTATTTTCTTTTTGGGTGCGGAATATAACTCGTTCATCAATATCAAGAGAAATTTCGGGGTTAGAAAAAATCATTCCTTCTAACATTTCATTAATTATATTTTGGGGTTCATTCATTAATAATTTAGTCATAATACACCTCACAAAAAACACAGGCGTGGGAGCGTTCCCACAACAAAATAAAAAAAACTAAAAATTAGAAAATAAGTTTATATGATTAGGATCAAGACGCCCGAACAGAAGAATTTGAAAATATGGTTAGCAAGATTGTTTAGAATTTTTTGCTAACTTTGTGGAGAGCAACACGGATTTTTTTAAGAGGATAAATGTAAATAAATCGCTTTAAACGCAGCCTGTATCTGACAGTTGGATACAGGCTGCGTTACGTGAAAACAACATTTCCCGCATCATTATACAAAAGATATAATATATTAGTGTTTTCCTATTAATTATGTAATAAGAGTTTTATTCCACTTCCTTCTATTTGTATAGGAACAATGCACTCTTTACGTGGCGCCCGAGGCATACAAAGTCTATTTATTAGTAGTTGCATGGCTTGGCGCCCCATATATTCAGCGTCTCGATAGACATAGCTATATGGGACATTAAGATAGTCCAAAAAATCAACTCTATCAAAACCGATACAACTTAATTGGTTCCCCCAAGTAACACCGAGCTCATTGCTGGCTCTATAAGCCGCGATTGTTGAAATATTATTTTGTGCAAAAAATGCAGTAGGAGGCTCCGGTAGTGATAATAATTGCTTCACGCACCTATAATTATTATCAATAGACATATTACCTTGTAAAACATACTCCGGTTTTACCTCAAGTTGGTGATCTTGCATTGCTTGTAAAAAGCCATTAAGTCGGTCTTTACTAACTTGCAATTGGGAACTTAGCGTAATTGTCCCTATAGTTTTATGTCCACACTCTATAAGTTTAGATGTGGCTGCGTATGCACCACTATAGTTATCAAAAAACACACCGTCACATAATCCATATTTAATAGGAACATCTAATAGCACAATAGGAAATTCTAATTTTTTTAACATTCTCTTAAACTTAGAACGTTTTTTGTGCTCATCAAGGATGGCTACGGTACTGAGAATTGCTCCACTTACCCTTTGCTGCGCTAGCATTTGAATCAAATGTTCTTCTTTATTTTCTCTGTTTTGTGAGTTACAAAACAGTACAGGCAAATTATTTCTATCAGCTACTTCACTAATACCATTAAGGATTTTTGCAAAATAAGGATTATCCCCTTCTGGGATTATCACACCTATGGTATTTGACGATCCTTTATGAAGCCCCCGCGCTATAGCAGATGGAGAATAGCCTTCTTGCTTTACTATATTTTCCACTTTATGTCTAGCTTCTTGACTCACATATCCCGAATTATTAAGGACCCTGGAAACAGTAGACTTTGAAACGCCTGCTAGCGTTGCTATATCTTTAATCGTGAGCAATATGTATCCCTACTTTTTAACAATTCTTCTTATAAAGAAGGACTCTTTCCTATCTTTTATTTGACTCTGTTATGTTTAAATATCAAGCGCTCTTTTCAACACATAAGACTTTACTTGGCTGAACTCTTCCAATGTCACCATGATGCCTTCTCGCCCAATGCCAGACTGCTTATATCCACCAAAAGGCATGTCCATGTGTCTATACGTTCCAGCTCCATTAATCACAATCGTACCGGCCTGCAATCTAGCTGCCAGAGCAATTGCTTCATATGGTTTATCGGATATAATGGATGCTTCCAATCCATAAACAGACTGATTTGCAATTTCAACTGCTTCTTCGATGGAATGATATCTGATAATAGGGATGACAGGACCAAAAATCTCCATATCATTTGCCACATCCATATTTCTTGTAACATTGACTAGTACTGTGGGTTCCACATAGGCATCCGCAGTCAGTTTACCGCCGCAAATGCATGTTGCTCCCTGTTGAACTGTCAAATCGATCTGTTTAATAATTTGCTTCGCCGCTTTTGCGGAGACAACGCATCCCATCTTTGTATTAGGATCTTCAGGATTACCAAATTTATAACCTTGAATCTTCTCTAGGAGCAATCTGATGAACTCTTTTTCAATGTTCTCGTGAACAAGTACACGCTTTGTTGCGCAACATGTTTGTCCGGCGTTAAGTAGTCTACTTGCTATGAGTTCATCTGTGGCATATTCTAAATTAGCTCCCTCAGTAATAATAAGAGCATCATTGCCTCCAAGCTCCATAAATGTTTTATGTAGCTGCTTTGCAGAATTAGAAAGAACATCGATTCCAGTAGCGGTACTACCGGTCAGTGAGATTCCATCAATTTGGTCACTCTTTATGATTTCTTCTGTCACAAACGTACGATCCGCATAAATCAGCGTAACAGCTTCCTTCGGAACCCCTGCTTCTACCAAAAGTTCCGTCATATTATAGAGTGGAAGCGGATTTTCTGACGGCACTTTTACAATCACAGAGTTTCCCATGATGAGTGCAGGAATCACTTTATGAGTAAATAACTCTACTGGGAAATTAAACGGAATAATGCACAAAAACACGCCTATGGGTTCTCGACGTGTGAAAATAATATCTTTATCTGTCCCTGGCTGAAGGTCACTGATTACTTCGCCATACAAATGTTTTGCTCTTTCTACATAGCCTCTAGTAATTTCAGCTGACCCTAAGGTTTCGCCCTGGCATTCCGATAACAATTTACCCATGTCTCGGCATTCAGTTAATGCCACTTCGTCACTATGGCTCACAAGCAAATCAGCATATTTGAGCAGACACTTTGCACGCTCATGCAGATGCATACTTGACCATTTTTTAAATCCATCTCTGGCAATTCGCAAAATCTGTTCACCGTCACCCTCGACGGCTTTAGCCCACTTCGCAAGAACTTCTCCTGTTGCAGGGTTCGTAATATCAGTCGTTTGCCTATTTTCGGGGATCGTTTCAAAGCCATTGAAATAAATTGCCATCTTTCTAACCTACTTTCGTTATATGTTACTACGCGGGAACGTTCCCTCTTTTTATGAATATTACTACATTCTCATCGTTTTGTCAATATTCAGTTTGTTTAAATTTGTTTAAACTGGCAAGGAAGAGACAAAAATAGAGCGGCTCCCTAAAACGTATATGTTATTGTTATAGCGGCTTGTCTTCTGAAACGAATCCTTTAAAATGCATAGTGCGGGCAAAAAAATGTGCACCACAACAAGTTTTTTCTAGGAAGAGTTGTAGAAAAGAAATCTATATGAACTAAAAATTCTGTGAGAAGTTACAAAATTATCCTTAACCCATTGTAATTTGATAAACTTGCCGATAAAATGAAAAGATAAATCTTTCCTTATCACACGGGCGCTTAGCTCAGTTGGTTAGAGCAGCCGGCTCATAACCGGTCGGTCCCGGGTTCAAGTCCCCGAGCGCCCACCACATGGAAACGTACCCAAGCGGTTGAAGGGGGCGGTCTTGAAAACCGCTAGGCGGCAGAGATGTCGCGCGTGGGTTCGAATCCCACTGTTTCCGCCATTGTTGGAGTAAAGCTGAACTCGCATAGTACAGGTTGGTGCTTGGACCTTTCGCACCCTTGCAAATGAGAGTTCGAGTCTCTACTTCGACATAAACTCCGCATCACAACGGTCTTGGTGTCTCTTCTCCAAAAGAGAGCGGCTTGCAACGCAGCGGGGTTCTTTTATCCGGGATTAGCGCAGTTGGTAGCGCGCCTGCTTTGGGAGAATACGCCCAGCCGGATAAATAAACTGAATAACCGGGTGTAGCGCAGTTGGTAGCGCGCCTGCTTTGGGAGCTGGATGTCGTGCGTTCGAGTCTCCCATCTCGGACCACCCTCTTGTTAACTTTTGATTGCAAGATGTTTATGCGCAACGTAATAATGTTGCTATCTCTTCTTTTCTCTCTTCTATGTGCCATTGTTCTTCTTCGCCTCGCTGAGCAGGAATCGACCACCTTCTATTTCTATTCATCTATTATACAGGGGCGTCGCCAAGTGGTAAGGCAAGGGACTTTGACTCCCTCATCCGCTGGTTCAAATCCAGCCGTCCCTGCCATATGTTCCGGTAGCTCAGTCGGCAGAGCAACTGCCTTTTAAGCAGTGGGTCAGGGGTTCGAATCCCCTCCGGGGCACCAGTGGGTGTGGCGGAATTGGCAGACGCGTTGGATTTAGGTTCCAATGTCCTTCGGCGTAAGGGTTCGAGTCCCTTTACCCACACCAATGCCGGTGTGGTGGAATGGTAGACACAGGAGACTTAAAATCTCCCGGTAGCGATACCGTACCGGTTCGAATCCGGTCACCGGCACCACCTTTTATTAATTATATTTTGAACAGGACAGAACGGCAAATTTTGATTTATCGCTCTGTTGGACGAAGGCTGCAAACTGCTCCTGTAGTTCCAGTGGAGGCAGCGGCCAATGGAATCCCGCAATCTGTTCTCGGTTGACTTTGGGCATATTGGACCTCCCGCTGAGAGGGATAATATACTCAAGAAACCATGCGGAACGCAAAACAAAAGCTAGGTATATACGATTGCAGTTATTCTTACAAAGAATTGGATAGGCATCAGCGGAACACAATCCGTGGAATGTTGGCAGGGCAACTTTGTTCAAATTAGGGCGGATTTTGCTATAAATAATGTGTTCTGGTGTGAAAATGTATTTGCCACTTTTTAGACCTTGCGTTGTTTATTTCCTTTTCCGAAAACAATACATTCCCGGTTCTCGAAGTCAACATCATTGCGATTGAGTTTGACCAGTTCACCTACGCGGATACCAGTTGATGCCAGCAAGTCAATCATTGCCAGGTCCCTAGTATTATCACAATGGTCTCTCATCAGCTCCAACGACTCATCAGAATAGGTTTCTTTGACCGTCTTGCCTGTCTTCACCTTATGGATTCTTCGTACAGGGCTTTTGATGATGTAGTCCTCATCTTCCAGCCAGGCAAAAAAAGTAGAAAGGATCCGCCGCACATTGTCAAGCGTCACCTTACTGACGGTACCGCGCCTCTGGTATGTATCCAAATAGCACCGTAGATCTTCGGTGCTGATTTGGCATTCGGGTTTTTCTACTGCTTCCAACATATTCCGTATAGTGGACTCATAATAACGCAAGGATTTTTCTGAGCACCCCTCAACTCTCTTGGCTGCAATAAACAGAGCCAGCATATTAGGAGTGCTTGGTGCCGGATCTGCTGTGGTATGAGCAATGAAGGGGGTCAAATGCTTCTTTAGCACATGCTTCAAGGCTTCAAGTTGTCGGCTACCGAGTATACCCACTAAATCCTGACTAACAGAGTTGATGATTTGATTGATCATGAAGATTCCTCCTTTTTCGTCTTCCTCCGTAATTGGCATCCCCACGAGCCGGAGGAAACTTCATGACCTGATTTAGTTATCCGAGATTCTCTGAAATAATGCGCTTGTATGTTGCCGTCAGCTCAGAAAGTGCTTGTTCCAGTTCAAATTTTGATTTATCGCTCTGCTTAGCAAAGTCCGAAAATCTTCTCTGGAAATCAATTTCAGGTACAGAAACATGAATTTTCTCGAGATTATTCACTGCTAAACCGGGCTGTGCTGCACCGGTTGCATATCTGTTTAAGTTCAAAAGCACAAGCATATGATATAGCCAATATCGGTCCATCTCTGCAATCGGAGTAACTACCACGGCGTGTTCAGTAGCATGAAATTTCCCTGTTACATACTGGACATTACCGCATAAAGCACCCTGACGGCCGATTATTGGGTATTCTCCGTAATGTGTAAAGCTGGAGACATATCCTCGGCAACCATTACCACCGAAACATGGAAACAGATCATCTTGCCGTTCGGCACAAATATCATCAGCCTTAACGAATTGCCCAGCTTTAAGAGTGCACACTTCACCCAATAATGGGTATTCAGCATTCTTTTCGATTGCTATGGGATCTCCGAAGAGAGCGATAAATTGAGATTTCACCAGTTCATCGGCCATGCGAATCATTTCCTGATAGGACTTCTTTGTTTTGTCCATAGCCCACAGCAATTCCGCCAGTTGCCTTTGCGTTTCAATATTAGGCAAATCAAACTCATAGTTCCTAAGGTGTTCCCACTTAACACGAGGAGATAGTGATCCCGCAGATTTTCCAACAGCATAATCGAATAAATCATCGTTCTGAATCACAAACGGAAGAAGTTCAGGAAGAATGCAGTCGCTTTTTGCAGAAATGACCGTTATGTCGCCAGAACAAATCCCATCAAAAGGTGCAACTGCAGCTTTTTTCAAGTAGGCCCTACGGCGACCAAATAATATATCACCTTTTCGGAATATCTTTGTAAAGGTGTTCCCGGATCCTTCTTCCCATGCGGATAATGTGATTTCCTCAGGCGTGAGATGTTCCAGACCGACAACCGGGTATCCTTCTTTGCCGTTTTTGCAGGTCTCTTTGCGTTCTATTGCCACATCGCCAAGTAGAACTTTACTCATCGGCAGGAACCTCCTTCCCAAGCATAGAATTGAGTCTTTCAAAACTGATCTTCATTTTTTCGGCTGCAACTCTCCAACTCTCGTAGTGTTCTTGTACTGACCGAGTATCGATAGCCTCCTCGCTAACGATCGGCTTCACATACAGCGGAATGCTTAGCGAGTAATTGTTTTCCGCAATATCCTGGATGGTTGCTTTTTTTGCAAACCCATCTACATTTTCATAATTCAGATAGGCGTCAGCTATCTTCCGAATATGATCTTCTTCCAAATAGCTTTGGGCATTCTTTCGAATAACCTCGTTGAGGGCATTGATAAAGAGGACTTGGCCCCGTCTGTCCGGTCGCTTATTCTTGCGGCAAATCACGATGCAGGCTTCCATCGGTGAATTGTAGAACAGATTGGCTGCGAGGCCAATCACACATTCAACAACATCACTCCGTACTAGCTTTTCTCGCATAGCACTTTCCTCGTTGCGGAAAAGCACACCATGCGGGAAAAGGATCGCACAGCGGCCGGTATCTTCTCTCAAGCTGGCGATAATGTGCTGTAAGAATGCATAGTCAGCGCGACCCTGAGGAGGAACGCCTAAGAAGTTTCTGCCGTACTTATCGCTCTCAAACGCTGTTCGATCCCACTGGCTGATGGAATAGGGGGGATTTGCTCGTGCTATGCAAGGACTAAAAAAATATGTACCCCTTGGAGAGCAACGGGCAGCCCAGCAAAGCTGTCTGCTCTCCTTGGAATACATATCCGATCAGGTATTCTCATCACCACTTTTCTTATGGCGGGATACCTGAACTTTCTCGTATTTTAGCCATTTTCTCCGCCTCCCAGCTCCGTCATCAGCTCATCGCTGAAGCGGTATTCGATCTCAAGCCTCATGCCGCTGAACACCTTCACTCTTGAAATGAAGAACAGCAGCATCTCATTGGTTACGTTCTCTGATTTCAGCAGATTCCTTGCCTCGCTGCCGTAAAGCTCCATTTCCGGATCTGTCTTTGCTTCCAGCGCCGCGATTTCTTCCTGAAGTTCGGTCAGCTGCGCCTGCATTTGCGCATTTTCCTCAGTGAGCTTATCCCGCACGGCCAGATATTCGTCTCTGCCGATCCTGCCGTCTGAATAGCGCTCATATGCGCCGAGACGTTCGCTCTGATTGCGTTTCATTTTGCTCTCCAGCCGGAGAACCGTCTGCTTCATGTTGTCCATGGAACCTTTGGTCTTGGCTGCCGCCTCCTGAATCTTCTTATCGTGATCCACCAGAAGCTCCAACATCTGACGGAGGCTGCCGATTACGGCTTTTTGCAGCTCGTCCTCATAGAATCGCTCACCCAGCGGACATGTAGTTTCCGCAGAGTACCGGGAAGCCTCACACTGATAATAGATGCGTTTTGCCTTGGAATGCCGTACCATGGCTCTTTCGCATTCCCCGCAGCAAAGTAATGAACGGAGAGGATAGTCCAGTTTGCGCTGTGTATATGGTTTTCCTACAGCGATCGCAGACTGCGCTTTCTCATAGGTTTCCTGTGAGATCAGCGGGACATTGCAATCCGGGATGATCAGCCAGTCCTCCTTATCCTTTTTGTTGCTTGTGGGATGGTTGAGGCTCTTATAATCCCGTTTGTAACTCACGTTCGCCCCGGTGTATTCCAAACGCTCGATGATATTCCGAACGGAATAGGAGCCCCAATCCTGTTTTGGCGACCGTTTTTTATGCTTCCTGCTCTCAGGATGGATTCTTGCGAAATGCGCCGCAGGCGTTTCCACATGTTCCTCATTCAGAATGCGGGCAATCTGCCCAAGATTCTTACCCGACACAGCCAGCGCAAAGATTCTCTGTACAACCGGCGCTGCCACCGGGTCAGGAATCAACTTGTGCTTATTCTCCGGGTCTTTGATATACCCGTAGGGAGCGTGACTGGCTATGTATTCTCCATGCTTAATCCTGGAGCGCAGCACCGTCTTGATCTTCTGTGAAAGATCACGGCTGTAATAGGAATAGACGATATAGCGCATGACCACATCCATGCCGCCGGTCGTTCCCTTGTAGTCATCACTGTCGTAACCGTCATTGACGGAGATGAAGCGGACGCCCAGGAACGGGAAGATCCGCTCCAGATAATCACCGATCTCAACGTAGTCGCGGAAGAACCGGCTGAAATCCTTGCAGAGCACCAGCTTGGATTCTCCGTTTTTCAAAGCTTCGATCATCCGCTCAAAGGACGGCCTGCGGTCATTGGTGCCGGAAAAGCCGTCGTCCACGAACTCGACTGCTTCATAGAGCCGGAGCTCATCATGGGTTTTGATGTACTGGTACAGCAAAGCCCTCTGATTGGCGACGCTGTTGCTTTCGGTCTTGTTTTTCAGATCGTCATCAGCGTCGGACAACCGGATGTATAAGAATATCTTCTTCATTCCTGACCTTCTCCTTTCAGCTCCTCCCAGGCACTACGGAGCGTTTCAAATTCTTCCTGGTATTTGAGAACCACTTCGATCCGTTTTGTGTGATCCGCATCTTCATAGACCAGCACCTTCTCAACCATGGCCACTACCAACTCCCTGGTAAGCTCTCCGCCGTCAATAACGCTTCGCATACTCTCCAGCCATTTATTCTCACTGGAAAGGGTCTTGTTGAGCTTTGCCTGCTGTACCAGAAGTGCGTTCAGCTGGCGGTTCAGCTGCTGATATTCCTCGTCAAAGCGCTGCTTCATCATCGTGTATTCTTCCGCAGTCAGAATACCGTCGCTGTAATCCTCATAAAGCCGTTCCCGCTTTACCTGCCGGGACTTCATCTGTACCGACAGGCTCTGCACTTCATTCCGAAGCTCGGTCTGTCTGCCGGTTTCCTCACCGCGATTCAACCGGTTTGTCAGGGCATCGAAATCGGCCACAAAGAGCAGCTGATCCGAAATCACATGCTGCACTACAGCGACGATCTTTGTCTGAGCGATGGTATGGAATCCGTGCTTGCACTCATTGAGGAAGTAATTCTGGCAATGATACGAGCCGTTTTTACTTCCGGGTTTGATGCTTCTGTGATAGCCCATACCTCTGCCGCAGTCGCCGCAGAAGATCATCTTATGGAACAACGGTTGATTGTTCTCCCGGAATTCCTTTGTGGCCTCCAGATGGTCATTCCATTTCTTGTTTGCCTTGATTCTGCGTTCTTTCAGAATTTCAAAGGTTTCACGGTCTACCAGTGGCTCATGCATGTCCTTCAAAACTCGCCATTTGCTTTCATCGTATTCATAGTGGTAATCCGGCTGCCCCAGATAAAGCGCAGTCGGCATTCGCCCGAATACCAGGTCGCCGGTGTAGGTCGGATTCATGCAGATCTGCTTCACACAGGGACAATTCCACTTGGCGTGCTCATATTTCGGGTCTTTGCTGACACCGCGCATCCAGCGCAGATGCCCCGGCGATGGAATCCCTTCCTCGTTCAGCTTTCTGGCGATTGCAGAGAACTCCATACCGTCCAACCGCATCTTGAAAATCCTTGTCACCACATCCCGTGTCTCCGGATCAGGCTCAAAGCGGTATGCCTGCGTCGTGGACTTGCGATACCCGTATGGAATTGCGCTGGGGATATGCTCTGCGGCAAGCTGCTTTGTGTGAACGGCGGTAGATACCTTCCTGGACATATCCCGCGAATAGAAGCTGTTGATCAGATTCTTCAGCGGGATCAGCAGGCTTTCAGCCGATCCATCCGTCTCAAAGCTGTCGTAATTGTCGGATACGGAGATAAACCGTACCCCGAAGAACGGAAATACATTCTCCAGCAGATTGCCCGCTTCGATGTAGTCACGGGAAAACCGGGAGAAATCCTTGATGACAAGCCCCTTGATACGTCCTTCCTTGATTTCCTCAATCATCTTTTGAAACTGCGGACGCTTCATGTTTGTTCCTGTCCAGCCATTGTCGATAAATGTCCCGGCAAGATGCAGATACGGATGCTCGTCGATGTACTCCCGGCAGATAGCCACCTGTTCCTCGATGGACGCGCCGCCGTCATCCTTCTTGCTGTTTTCCACGGAGAGCCGCGCATAGATCGCTGTCTCCCATTGAATGATTTCCGGAGCAGCCGCGGTGACCGCTGGCTGCGTTTCCTCCAGAAACGTCTGTCTTTTCCTTCTTCCCATCTTTATGCCTCCTCCGGGAGAATGTCTTTGTTGCGATCTATGTATTGGACTGCCTCATCCAGCTGATCCTGATAGCGAAAGACCACTTCGATGTGCTTCGCGTCGTAAATTACGATACGCTCGATCAGATTCACCACGACTGCCCGTTGCAGCTCTGTGATGTTTTCATACTGCCGGAACAGGTCAATCCATTCCGAATGCCGCTCACCGTTCTCCACAGTCAGCAGCCGTTCTTCCTTGATCTGAACCATGGCTTTCTGCCGTTCCTGAATCCTACGGTCATAGCCGCTGCGGAACTCCAGGTATTCTTCTTTGGAAATCATGCCGTCCGCCATGTCGCTGTACAGATTCAGCTTCAAATCCTGATACCGCTTGATTTCATCCTCCAGCCTGGTCAGCTGTGCGTCGTAGTCGAAGACTTTCCGCTGCTGTTCCGGGAGGGAAGCGATATAGTCCAGCACTGCATCTACCTCACAGACCAGATTGATCTGATCGCGGACAAGCTGGAAGACGATCTTCTCCAGTTTGCTTTCGCTGAAGCTGTGCGGGCTGCATCCCTGTTTCGCCTTATTCGTGGAGCAGACGAAGTAGTAATACCGTTTGCCATGGGAAGGAACCGCCTTCCGCGCCATGGCGTGCAGACAGTCCCCGCAGTACACGAAGCCGGCAAAGATATGGCTGGCTTCCTTTTCCGGGGCTACCCGGATGTCTTTCCCCAGCAGGCTCTGTACGGTCTCGAAGTCCGTCTCCTTAATGATGGCGTCATGGTTTTCTTCCACCGTGATCCAGTCATCCTCACTGTAATGGACTTCTTTCTTCACCTTGTAATTCGGAGTCCCGCGCTTATGCTGCGTCAGCGTTCCAAGGTAAATCCGATTGGTCAGCACACGCTGTACGGAACCGGCGTTCCATGTTGCCTGCGTACTGGTGCAGAAGCCGGAGCCGTATTTCATTCCCTTTGAACGCTTGTATTCCATGGGGCTGAGTACGCCCATGGAATTGAGTTTCGCGGCAATCCTCGTATTGCTCATTCCCTGAAGCCGGTACTTGAAGATCATCTCCACGACCTGCGCTGCCTCCTCGTCCACCAGCAGCCGGTTTTTGTTTTCCGGGTCTTTCCGGTAACCGTAGGTGGCAAACGCGCCGATGAAGTCGCCCATCTTTCTCTTGATATCCAGCTGGGTGCGGATCTTCATGGAAATGTCCTTGCAGTACGCATCGTTGATCAGGTTCTTGAACGGAACGATTAGCGAATCCGCCTGCGTTTTTTCTCCGTTGCTGTCATAGCTGTCGTTGATCGCAATGAATCGCACGCCCATGAACGGGAAGATTTTCTCCAGGTATCTGCCGGAATCAATATAGTTTCTGGCAAAACGTGAGAGATCCTTGCAGACGATACAGTTGATCTTTTTCTGCCGGATATCCTCCATCATCTGCTTGAAGCCGGGGCGATCGAAGTTCACACCCGAATAGCCGTCATCGACGTATTCCCTGGCGATGACCATATCTGTGCGATCCCGAAGGAACTCACGGATAATATCCCTCTGGCTACCGATGGAGTTACTTTCCGCTTTGTCGCCGTCATCGCGGGACAAACGGCAGTATACAGCGACATTCCAAACTTTTTCTGTCATAATGTCCATCCTCCTTTCCTCGCCAGAGTAGTCTTTTTTCTATGTATAAGCGAGGATGTCGATATCCCCGCCGACAAGCTTGACAAATGCCGCGTTACATGCTGCGGATATATGCCTCAAGTCTGTCCTCTATGGTTTCTTTGGTATTGCTGAAGCTGACCTTTACGATCACGCCGTCGTCCACGTAGCAGTAGGGATTTCTTACCTGCCGGATATACTGGCGCAGCCGTTCCTTACGCGGCAGCTTCTGGTCAATGACGATGCCGCGCCGGTCTGCCAGCTGATCTGCCTGAACCGTCCGGACATCGACGCTTCTCATTTCCTCAATGCTCATTTGATCTGTCCTTCCTTCACGGAGCCTCGATACAGTCGGGTATATCGAAGCCAAAGTGATTCCTGAGAGCTTCCTCAACCCCGGCGATATCACGCTTGTCCAAGCGGCCGATCTTGCGGATGATCCTGTCCTTGTCGATGGTATTCACCTGCTCGGCCTCGACCATGGAAGGATACCGGATGCAGTCCGAATACTTCAGAACGTAATGCGTTTTCAGGCTTTGTTTCTTCAATATCGTTGTCATCGGAACCATGGTCACAGTCGGAGCGTAGAACAGGCCGTAGTCGTTCTGAACGATCACGACCGGACGCCTGCCGCCTTGTTCGGAGCCGTGAGGAATGCCAAGGTCTGCAAGGAAAACGTCTCCCTTGCGGTAAACTTGCTCTTTCATTGGCTGTCCTCTCTGTCAAAATCATGTTGATGTATCACCGCCGGCCAGTGACGACCGGCGGTGTAACGTTTATTTCTTCGTATCACTTATTTGTTCCCAACACCCCAGTGATCCGGGAAGTCATCAGATGGCGGAATGCTTTCCGCTCCATGGGCCTCTCACCCCCGCGAGGATCTCCCGCAGCTGCCCCCATTGCGTGATCCCGGTTCCACCCGGGGCTGTGGCTGGACAGAAGTACCATTGTACCCGTGCGTTTCACGGCCTTGCAGGTAGCGATCCTGCATTTATGAACGGCATGTTTCTCGCTCTGCCTTGCGGCGTCAATGCGCATGGTTCAACTGGCTGGCGCTTTCGCACCCGCACGGGGAAGTATCTGATGAATGCATATTCACTTTTCAAAGAGCCCATGTACCGCAGGAGGGAATGTCCCTCCTACGGCACAAATTTTAGGGCCAGTGAATCGTGAATTTTAGCGCCTCAAGCGACCGGTCACCGTCCTTTATATGACCGGTTCACAGTTCCCGTGCGATTTTTGTCAGGCTTTCAATGACGGCCAGGATATCCTTTTTGGCCTTGCTGTTGGATTCCATCTCTCCGAGCAGCAGATAATCCAGGCTCACATGGAAGTATTCCGCCATCTCAACGATCAGCTCCAGCGATCCGGTACGGCTGCCAGCTTCGATCTTCCGGTAGTGCGTGTCGCTGATGCCGATCTTGTCGCAGAACTCCTCCTGCGTCATACCGCAGGCCTGTCTCAGCTTGCGGAGCCTCGTTCCAAAGTCCTTCATATTGAATCTTGTTGTTCTCATGTTTTTCCTCCGATTTCGTTTGAGATTTGTGTTTTGTCCGCAAACCTCGAAACCGGAGGAGACCGACAATGAAGCCCTGCAAAAGGGCAAAAAAATAAGAGGCGGTTGCTTCTGCAATACTCTGCAAAAACAACCGCCTCCGGCAGGTTTTCAATTTCCATACCCAGTCACCAAGAAGATGTCCTTTCCGATGCATTTTGTTTTTGCATCGGACACTCTACTCAGTGGCTGTGACTCAGCCTGCTACACAGACCGCTACAATCCTGTTACTTGAAAAATTTTTTTCCGATCCTGTTACTTTGCTGTTACCGTAGCTGTTACATTCCTGTTACACGGGATTTCAGACCGATTTCAATGTTTTTGGAGCGTCAGCAGCTCCGTAAGCCTTTCGTATTCCTCCTCGATCAGTTCCTCCTGTGCTTTCTTCAGGAATTGCTCCCTTGCCACGCTGTTTCCCATGTTGTCGGCTGCGATAATGACCCAGTAATACGCTGCCTGAATGCCCGGTTCGATCTCCAGCGCCCGCGGGCCCAGCTCCATGATACAGCGGTAATCCTTATTACGCCCAAGGAGCGCAAGCATCTCGGATGTGATATCGACATAAAGCTGATTGTAATGAGATGTATAGGTGTACAGCCATGTGCCGATATCTGCCTCGCCCTGAACAAAGAGTCTGCCGCGATAAAGGGAAAACGCTTTTTCCAGCAACATCAGCTTGTCGTTGCCGTCCGGCATCTTCCTTGTCCGCTGGTAAATTTCCTCCAGCTCCTGTGCATCCGTCGTGACCTTTACATCATCGGAAAATGCCAGCATCTTATTCCGGGCATCAATGACCTTTACATCGTGATAAGCGGCGAGGTCATTGTGCATCCGGAAAATTGCCTGACGGATATTGTTCCTTGCGGTGCTTTCCGGTTCATCCGGCCAGTTTTCTTCAATCAGCCTCTGCTGATCTACCGGAATCTTATGCAGCACCATATACAGCATGACGATCCATGCGCGGCGGTTCGGATGCGGCAAATCCTGTTCGCAGACCTCATGCCCTTTGATCACCATGTTGTGCGGGCCGAGGATGTTGTAACGGATATGGAACTTGCCGTCATCCGGTTCCTCCACATACATGACTTTTTCCATTCTGGCACGCCTGATCTGTTCCAGCATCATCATTGCTACGAAGCAAGCCAGCTGAAGCGGCTGATATTGCTCCGCATAACGCTTTACATTACGGACGACCATGAAGCCCAACGGATGCTGACCGAAAGGAACACCGACGATAGACCGCGCATCCAGCCTCTTATACGCCTCATATTCCTTCGGATTCGTTTTCCGGATCGCCTCAATGTCCGGGATGACCAGCGGCTCCTGATCCATCAGGTGCTTCACCCATGTCGCAAATTCTTCTGTGAACTCCACCTCGTTGAACAGCGTTTCCTTCATCGGACCGAGACCGACTTCATACCAGATTTCCGGTATGAATACCTGCGTCTGAAGATCAGCTGTCAAAATCCCGCACCAGTCAGCATCGTAGAGTTCACAGGCTGCTTTCATAACGCCGATTGCAATCTCCAGGGGATCTTCTTCGTTATGAAGCGCGGTCTCTGTTTTGAAAATGATTTGGAACAGAAGATCCTGGAATTCATAACGCAGCATGTCCTCTTCGGGAACCTCTCGGAAATTCCCGGTCCGTTTCTCTGATGAAGAATCGTCCTTCTTCTTTCTCGATAATAACTCCTTTAACATGACCTGAACCTCCTTTCAGCCGTCTCCTGGTTATCATGGCGTAAAGATACAAAAAACCCGCAAAACTACCATGCCTCAAAACAGCCTGATAGCTTTGCGGACGTTTCTTCATTATCTGCTATCAGGACAATTCTGTGATTTGCTGAACCCGATAGCTCTTCATTCCGTGCGATATGTTATGATTTTCTCTTCTTTAGATTCTTTATCAAGTCCTTCATAGACTTTTCTATGAACTGATACTCATCCTCCGTTAATCCTTTCGCCTCCGGAATGCAGAACAGCGTTTCCTTATCGACCGATTTACTTGATCCTTCGACTCCTCTGGTGAGGAATTCCATGCTGACCTTCAATGTATCGCTGATGGCGACCATCAGAGGATAGGAAGGTAAGGATACCCCACGTTCCACCTGGCTGAGATACTTTGAATCTATAGTCAAAGCCTGCGCCAGTGATTCCTGGGTAAACCCTTTCATCTTTCTTGCGGAACGGATAAAGGAGCCTATGGATGCATTGTCAATCGTGTCGTTTTTATAAAGCATCGGCATCTCCCTCCTTTCCGTCTTGTACCAGAATTGTACAAAGTAAAGCTGGGAGATAGAACACGCGGCCAGCACGGCTCTTTTCATTTATCGTGTTGCCAACATTACTTTTTGAAAAATTTCTGTATGTTGATCCACAGTCAATGCTATTTCCCGGTGCCGCGTTCTCTACTGACACGTAAAAGGCTCGGGGACAGGGAAGTGGATCCCTTTGCTCCGAGCCTCCGATTGATCTGTTGTTATACGCTTTCGCTACGTCAAAAATTTTTTCCTTTCCACCTTCCGGCAGCCCTTGACACTCACCATTTACGTTACCATTTTGACCTTTCTGTGTTTTCTTATGATCACAGGAATCATGTCAGGAATCCTCTGACAGATACTGTTTCATTGCCTCAAAAAGCTTGTCCACGAAGATCGGCTTCTCTGTGAAACCATCCATTCCGGCTTCCAACGCAGCATTTCTGTCTTTTTCCTGCACATTGGCCGATACCGCAATAATAGGGACAGAAGCTTTCGTTCTGTCCTCAAGCGCCCGGATCATCCTTGCAGCCTCAATGCCGTCCATGTTCGGCATCGAAATGTCCATCAGGATCAGATCATAATAATCCGCCGGATTAGCCTTCACTTTCTCCACGCAGTCCTGACCGTCAACCGCAAACTCTATCACAGCGCCAGTCTGCCGCAGCATTTCCCTGGCGATCTCACGGTTAATCTCCATGTCCTCCGCGACTAAGATTCTCTTCCCGGAGAAATCGTAGGAATCAAAATACTTTTGATGGAATGCCGAGAGTTCCTGAATATGCTTCTCCAGTTTGCCCAGATGCTCAAAGCATGTATTGTCCGCACCATCCTGCATCCGGTTCATAACCTGCGAGATGCAGTCGATTGATTTCAGAAGATACTCACCAGAAATGCGGATGCTCTGCAGGTATCGGAGAACCAACTCCTTATCATCATAATGGTTCGCCGCCATATCAGCGCAGCCGAGGATAATATGCAGCGGCGTGCGGATATCCTGCGACATCTCGAATATCTGCACCAGCCTCGACGGCTGGCCTTCATCAACGCATTCCCGCAGAAGATCGTTCACGTGTACCCCCAGTATATCTGCCAGCTTCGGAAACAGGGCGATATCCGGGTAAGACAAATCGCGCTCCCATTTCGAAACAGCTTTATCAGTGACGTTCAGCTTCTCGGCAAGCTGACCCTGTGTCATGTGATTCTGTGTCCGAAGGGAGCGGATATAGGTTCCGAGTGTAGATTGTATCACCTGTATGCACCTCCCGCGCAAAACAATATCATCCGGGAAGCGCCGGAGCAATCGACCGTTGGTTTACCGGTGATGAAACTTGATTACTTCTCCACAAACTTGAATTTGTGCGATTCTCTTCCGCTTTGCCGTTCTATCATCTGGCTACAGTTTCAAGTATTTTTGTTGGTATTCCTAACATGGTCAATGCTCTGTAAATCGCACTCGCCCTATCGCTGTAAAGCAGGTCTTGCGGCAGCTGATCAATCGCATGAACCAGCACTTCCCGGCGAGGCAGCAGATCCACCTCGTAGAACGCACCATAGTCCCGGTTCCCGGGCATTTCTGAAATGCGTTTGGCTGTCTCCTGAATATCCAGTGTCCGTAGATTGCCGAGATGCTCTGTTTCCACGCCCGTGTTGCCGACAAAAAGGTCTCCGTTCTGGTGAACCACCATATATAGCTCGTCCTGCGGGCATTTGAATAATGGAACTATATCAAATCCTTGTTGAAGTTGTTCCTTGAGCATACCGATCGTACAGATTACCTTTGTCAATTCGTCTTCCTGTTGTTGCCAACGAGCAAGCCAAGGACGAATCCGGTGAAGGGTATTCAGTGAACCGCGGCAAGGTTCAAAATCCGTCATATGGGCATGCGGTGTAAAGTTAGGGATTGCAAAATAGATATATGCGGACTGTATCTGTTGCAGCATCCCGTCGATTTCGTCGGCATCCTCAGCAAAAAAACGGTTGAACATCAAAGATGCTCCAACCTCCGCACCGCAGGATTTCATAAACTCAGCCGCTTCAATTGCAATCTTTAAAGCGCCTTCTCGCCGGACGATCTCATCGTGATGAGCAGCATTTCCGTGAATGGTTATACCGAAGTCACGGTATCCGCAGTCAAGATAAGCCTGCATCACGGCATGACGGTCTTTCCTGCGCATCAGTGCAATACCACTCGTCATCCCGTGATGATAGTGTTCAATATATCTCGTGGTGGCGGCCTTACGAATAATGGGAGCAATATCCGGGTGGTTCATCGGTTCATTATCCAGCGTAAAGCTGGTTTCAAACGGCAGAAACTCCGCCAGCGCGTCCAGCTTTTCTATGAATAACAAAGCGTCTTCCAATTTCATCATGCTTCCGGGTCCACCATTGACATAGCAATGCTTGCAACGCGTGTTGCATCCGGAAACCAATATATCAAAATTGACATTCATCTTAGACCTCAACAAATCCCCTGTTTACAGCTCACACACCATAACGTATTCTTCGTCAGTCTCTTTGACCGTCTTGAATCCGAGGTCCGTGTACATCTTAACGGCGGAATTCGCTTTCTGCACAGCCAGGGATGCACGCTCATATCCTTGCCATTTCAGCAGTTCAAGCATCTTCACCATAAGCTGTGATCCAATGCCTTGCCTGCGGTACTCCTTATACAGCGATATCGCAAAGGACGGCGTATCATCATCCACATGGCCGTAATCATCCATGATCCGCGTCCAGACCGCACCGACCACTTTGCCGCCGAAATCTGCCACAAGGCAGTTGTCACCCTTCCGGGTGCCGAAATCATCGGTGTACACGCGCAGTTCCGGTTTCTCAATGATGTCCCGTGACGGCGGCTCCGCACCTTTCGGTATGAAGATTGCCTCATACAGGAAGTCCTTCAGCAGATCAGTTTCGTCCCTGCGGAGGCTGCGGATCACATAGCTTTTGTGTTTATCGCTCGTCATGTGGGCAACATGCTCATTCCGCAGCTTCCCCCGCATTTCAAGCATCTGCTTACCAATCCGCTCCGGATCATTGCCGTTCACGCTGCAGATCAGCTCCAGCGTGTCCGGCGTCCAGATATAGCCGTGCGCCTTGTTATAGAGGTACTGCTGGAACTCCTCATATTCTTTTTTCTTTGGCTGTTTCATAGGCATAGTTGCTTACTCCACCTTCACCCATCCTTTTCGGAAAGCTTCCGGGCCGTAGGGGATGCTCATCTGATTTCCATTGCTCATTATCTCTGGGTAATGTACAACCATATGGTCATCCGTAATTTGAGTAATAACCCCTGTCATACCTCGGACTGTATCAGTGATTCGTGTACCAAAATAAATCCCGTGTGGAAACGTCTCTTTATTATACTGAGCAGACGGCTCCGCCACCATTGACACTTTTTCATCTGCGTGAAAACGTCCTCCATAAGGGCCCTCTGATACCATTTTGGCAATATGGCCTTTCCATGCCAACGCTTCCATACGATCACGATATGCAACACAACGATCAATCAAATCAGCCAGCCGATCAGGTTCTGCTTTTCTTGCCCTAAACATTTTCACGAAAAAATCTTGATACTGTGCCAATGTCAGAGGCACAACCGTCAGACGCTGCTTCTCTGTACCTGAATACCAAACACCATGACGGAATGTCTCAACCGTGTTATTGTCTACACGTACGGCAATAAATAAACCAAGTACAGGTTTCTCATATTGCAAAATTGCATCAGACACATGTCGCCGTACTGGTTCCCCTTCCATAGCCTCTTGGCGAGACGAAGTAGACATCGTAACTTCTGTCAGTATCATAAAATCTTTGTAATCACAGTATAGATCTCCTCGTCCTCCACCAGCAGTTGAGACTGGCATAAAATCGGAATCAAGCCGAAAACCGCGCACCTCATATGGAGCATTTTTTAGATGATTGATAGCCAATGCTGCTCGCCAGAGTGTCCATTCCAAATATACGGCACATTCTTCTTTTGGTACTTCGATCTCGTAGTCTTCGTCGTAGGTTTTCTTTCCTCCGCCACTTATAAGCAATGTCATATAATCAGCGATCTCTTGCCACTGGTCAGACTGTGCAGCTGCATACTGAATCTCATTTTCCATAGATAGTTTTTCTTCCAGTCGTCCGCGGGCAATATTCACTTCTGCCGGGGTATTCAGTGGAAGATCGGAAATATCATATGATTGGTTCCTATTAGGAACGCTGTAAATACAAGGGTTTCAAGGCCCGACAAAATAAAACAGAGCTATCACATTACGCAAAAGGCCGCCCGGTCAAGACAACGGGCGGCCTTTTTGCGTGGAAAGCTCGGAAGGAGGCAGAAATTTTCCAAAAAATAAGTACAAAATTTTTGAACTGATTTTTGTGCAACATTACAGAAAGCAAGGAGGTTAGCAAGTGGAGGAAAAAAATATTCCCGCCGCTGGAGGGAAACCTATCACGCCTGATGCCCCCGGCCCGGATTTTCCCAGCAGCGATCCCCCGCCCCCGGGCTTAACCGCTGGGCCGCCCCCGCAGGAACAGGACGGCATAACGCCGCCCGAGCCCGGCGATGTGGTGGTGTCCTTTGACAAGATCGAGGAACTGATGGCGGAACGCCGGGCGGCTGCCCGCGATACGGTGGAAAAGAACGAGCCGCCTACCCAGGAGGGCGAGGCTCACAACGACAATCCTACTCCGACTGAGAAAGCGGCTGACAGGGACATAACGGAAAAACCGCAGGAAGAGGTTGCAGAGGGCCAGAAAACGCCCCGCCGTGGCCGTCCCCCAAAGGCTGAAAAAGCGGAGCAGGCCGCGCCCAAGGCCGACAAGGAACAGGCGGCGGCAAAGCCCCGCAGAGGCCGCCCGGCCAAGGCTGACAAGGCGGCCCCCGACGAGGCCCAGCCGCCCAAACCTCGAGACAAAGTGTCCCGAGGTAAAAAGGCCGCTCCCGCCCATGAACAGGCCACCGCTGGCGGTGGTACTGGCCCCGGTGCCGGGATCACGGCGGAGCCCCCGGCACCGACACCCCCGCCCCGTCCTGTGGAGGAGGGTAAGCTGATTTATTTGAAACTTTCCGAGCTCCACCCATTCCACACATTCCGTCCCCATCCGTTCAAGGTCAAGGACGACGCCAAAATGCAGGAAACCGTGGCGTCCATCAAGGCCAACGGCGTTATGGTTCCCGGCCTTGCCCGCCCGGAGAAGGACGGCGGCGGCTATGAGATCGTGGCGGGCCATCGGCGCTGCCGGGGCAGCGAACTGGCGGGGCTGGAGGAAATGCCCTTTATTGTCCGGGATATGACCGACCAAGAAGCTGTGCAGGCCATGAGGGACAGTAACAAGCAACGAGATCAGACACTTCCCAGCGAATTGGCCGCTCTGCTGGATTTAGAAGTGGAGGCCATCAAGCACCAGGGCGGGCGGCTGGACGGCGTTGCTCCCGGTGATGTGGGAAAACGCTCTGTGGAAATCGTGGGCGAGGCGCATGATATGAACTATAAAAAAGTCATGCGGTATCTTCGGCTCAATTCCCTTGTCCCGGAGTTGCTGAACAAGGTGGACGAGAAGGGGCTGGGCTTCATGCCCGCCGTGGAGCTCTCGTACATCAAACCGAAAAATCAGAGGTTGATTGCCGTTTCCATCGATGGGGAGCAGTCCTCGCCCTCCCACGCCCAGGCAAAACAGCTTCGGGAACTGGATCAGGCGGGCAAGCTCAACGGCGATGTGATCGACGGTATTTTATCTGAAAAGAAAAAGGAGGATCGCGGCGTGATTATTTCTACGGCTGAACTGGAGAAGTATTTTGGCAAGGAGGCTACCCCCTCCAAAATGAAAGAGCAGATCATGTCCCTGCTGGACGAATGGAAAGAGAAGCAGCCGCCCGAGCTGGCAAAGCCCGAGAAAAAGGCGGATTTGGAGAAGTAACCTCGAGACACTTTGTCCCGAGGTTTTTTTGCGCCCTGATCTCCGGGGCCCCCGCAAAGTCCTTTGACTTTGTGGGGAGAGGTGGAACAACGGAGTGTGCGGATTTTGGGTGCCTGCACCCAAAGGAGCAAAACGGAGTTTGTGACACCGAGGCTCTTGTGATATATCCCCCGTCGCCGCCCATTTCCCGGCACAGGCGGGAGTTGCCCGTCAAGGGGGCGGAACGCCCCGCCGCTTGCGGCGGCTTGCCCTTGACGGGCGGCCCCGGCTGTGCTATTCCCTGCGGCGCGACGGGGGTATATCCTCCAGAGCCGCCCCCTTTCCCATGAATGGGAAAGGGCGGGGGGATTGGGCTGAACGACTTTATCAAAATATCGGAGGTATTGAATATGAAACGACCCCTTGCGTATGTTACCGCCGCATGGTACGGCGGCGACAGCGAAAACGCGGAACAGGCGGCCCGGTACTGCCGCGCCGTGTACGAGGCGGGCTTTTCGCCCATCTGCCCCTCGCTTTACCTTCCCCTGTTCCTCAACGATGCGATTCCCGAGGAGCACAAGAGCGGCATCGACATGAGCCGCGACTTGCTCCGCCGCTCTCATGTGCTGGTGGTATGCGGCCATGCCGTCACCGAGGCCATGAAAAACGACATCGCGGTGGCCCAGCGGCTGGGGATCACGGCCACCACCCTTGAGGGTATTTTGACCGTCAAGGGCCAGGGCCGCCGCTGATATGCCGTCCCTGTTTGAAGCCTATATCACCAACGCCGGGAAATACGCCGAGGGCCAGCTTGTGGGGGAAACCTTAAAATTCCCCACCAGCACCGAGGAGGTGCAGGCCCTGCTCAAGCGGATCGGCGTGGACGGTGTGCGGTATCAAGAGATTTTCATTACTTCTTTTGACGGCGATGTGCTGGGCCTGTACGACTATCTGAACGAATACGAAAGTCTGGACGAGCTCAACCATTTGGCCCATCTGCTCTCCGGGCTGGATCAAGGCGAGCTGGAAACGCTGGAGGCCGTTCTCAACAAGGGCGAGCACGCCTCCAGCGTGGCCGACATCATCAACCTCGTTCACAATCTGGATTGCTATGAGCTTCACCCCGGCGTATCAGACGATGAAACGCTGGGGCGCATTTATGTGGAGGAAATGGGGCTGCTGGAGGTGCCCGAAAATCTGATCAACTATTTTGACTTCGAGGCATACGGGCGGGATATGCGGCTGAACGAGGGCGGCCACTTCGCCCCCGGCGGCTATCTGACCAGGAGCGGTGGCGACTTTGTGGAGCAATATCACGGGATCGGGGACATTCCCGCCGAGCACCGGGTATTTGCCTACCCCCAGCTTTCCATCCGGGAGCAGATGGCGGCCTACAAAGAAATCATTGACGGTTCTGCCCGCGACACGGGCAAGCGCCAGATCATTCCGGGGCATGAGGATCGGTAACAGCTACGAGACACTTTGTCCCAAAGTAAGGAGGTGGTATAGCTGATTGATGAAGATATTTCCCGGCGCACGATTGCGGTTTCCGTGAAGGCCGGTAAGCTGACGGCCCGGAGCCTTGCTTATGTGCTCCGGGCCGTTGGCCGTAAGATCGCCAAGGCCCGCCGGGAGGCCCAAACGCCCCACGGCAAACAGAGCGTGAAAAAGCTCATGGCCCACGGCGCGGCTACCAACAGCATTGAGGTGGGCGCGCCCAAGGTATTTGACCGGGTGGCCCGGAGGTGGAATGTGGACTATGCCTTTTACAAAACCGGGCCGGACAAATATCTGCTTTTCTTCAAGTCTGGACAGGCCGACGCGATGACGGCCTGTTTTTCCGAATACTCCCGGAAGGTGCTGGACAAATCCAAGTCCCGGCGCGTCCCCATCCGGGAACAGCTCAAGCGGGCGGCGGATCAGCTTGCCAAAGAAAAGCCCCGCCAGAAAGAGCGCACTAAGGAGGCCGCGCATGAGGACAGATAAAATCAGAAAATATGTGCTCCCCAACATCCCGTATCTGTTCATCGGCTGGGCCTGCTTAAAGCTGGGAACGGCCTACCGTCTGGCCGCTGGCGCAAATTTTGGGGAGAAGCTGCTGGGGCTGATGCAGACCATCGGCGTGGCTTTTGCGGACTTTGCGCCGGGGCTGAACCCGGCGGATTGGCTGGTGGGCGTCCTGGGGGCCGTTGGTTTTCGCCTGCTGATCTACTTCAAAAGCAAGAACGCCAAGAAATACCGCCGGGATGAAGAATACGGCAGCGCCCGTTGGGGCGGTCCCAAAGATATAGCGCCGTTTGTCGATCCCAAGTTTGAAAACAACGTCATTCTCACCGGGACGGAGTTTCTCACCATGAACACCCGCCCGAAAATCCCGGCCAACGCTCGCAATCTGAATTGCTGTATCATCGGATCGTCTGGCTCGGGCAAAACAAGATTTTGGCTCACCCCCCAACTGCTTCAAGCTCATTCATCCTATGTGTGCGTAGACCCAAAAGGCGGGGTCTTAAATCAAGTGGGCTACTTCCTGCAAAAGAAGCGGGGGTACAAGATCAAGGTATTCAACAGCATCGACTTTTCCAAGTCCATGCACTACAATCCGCTGGCGTACATCAAGAACGAGGCCGACATTCTAAAGTTTGTCAATGCGCTGATCTCCAACACCAAGGGTGAGGGCAAGGAGGGAGATCCGTTCTGGACGAAGGCCGAAACGCTCCTTTACTGCGCCCTGATCGCCTATATCATCTTTGAGGGCCCCGCCGAGGATCGGAACATGAACACGCTGGTGGACATGATTTCCGGGATGGAGGTCAAGGAGGATGACGATGACTTTATGAACGCCGTGGACTATATGTTCGCGGGGCTGGAAAAGCGCAAGCCCGATTGCTTTGCCGTGAAGCAATATCGCAAGTATAAACTAAGCAGCGGCAAGACGGCGAAAAGCATTTTGATTTCCTGCGGCGCTCGGCTGGCCCCCTTTGACATCCCCCAGCTCCGGGAGATCATGAGCTATGACGAGCTGGAGCTTGACCGCATGGGCGACCGCAAAACCGCCACGTTCTTTGTGATCTCCGACACCGACAGCACCTACAATTTTTTGGTGGCCCTGGCCTTTTCGCAGATGTTCAACCTTTTGTGCGAACGGGCGGACAACGTACACGGGGGCCGCCTGCCCCATCATGTGCGGGTGCTGTGGGACGAGGCGGCGAACACAGGACAGGTGCCGGGGCTGGAGAAGCTGGTGGCCGTCATCCGCTCCCGCGAGGTCAGTCTGTGCCTGCTGTACCAGCAGTTGGCCCAATGCAAGGCCATCTACGACAAAAACGCGGAGACGATTTTGGGCAACATGGACAGCGTGATCTTTCTCGGTGGCCGGGAGTCCAGCACCATCAAGGAAATATCCGAGAACTGGCTGGGCAAGGCCACCATCTCCATGCAGACCGAAGGGCGCTCCCGTGGGCAGTCGGAGAGCTACAACCAGAACACCCAGCGGCTGGGCCGGGAGCTGATGACCCCCGCCGAGCTTGCCACCATGCCGGGGGACAAGTGCATTTTGCAGCTCCGGGGCCTGCCCCCGTTCTGCTCCAAAAAGTACGATTTGAAGCAGCATCCCAATTACCGATACACGGCAGAGGCCGATAAAACCAAAAACGCCTTTGACCTCGATAAGCTCATCAACCGCCGCAGGCGGCCAGGGCTGAACGAGGTTTGCGAGGTGTACGAGGCGGCGGTTTCCGACGATGCGCTCACAGCCGAGGACGAGGACATCCTGAGCTATGATGACATCGACGATCCCGACGCTTTTGTATAAATCACTTCGAGACAAAGTGTCCCGAAGTCCCGTAACCTGCCGCCCACACCGGGCGGCTTTTTTTGTGGCCGGGTAAATCCCGGAGAAATGGAGGAATATATGCAGTTTTTCGCTTCCGCTATCACTACTTTGCAGACCCTTGTTGTTGCTCTCGGCGCCGGTCTTGGCGTGTGGGGCGTTGTCAATCTGCTGGAAGGTTATGGCTCCGACAATCCCGGTGCCAAGAGCCAGGGCATGAAGCAGCTCATGGCGGGCGGCGGTATCATCGTGCTGGGCACCACTCTCATCCCCCTGCTGTCCGGCCTGTTTTAAGGTAGGGGCCTATGGGTATTCTCACCGAATGGATCACGGAATGGCTCAAAGGGCTTTTGATTTCGGGGATCATGGGAAACCTCGAAGGGCTTTTTGACACGGTGAATACCCGAGTCGGAGAGATCGCGGTACAGGTGGGAACGACCCCGGCGGCGTGGAACGCCGGGGTGTTCTCCCTCATACGGCAAATATCCGAAACGGTGATTTTACCGATTGCCGGGCTGATCCTGACCTTTGTTGCAACCTACGAGCTGATTCAGATGCTCATTGACAGGAACAACCTCCACGACATTGACACCTGGATTTTCTTCAAGTGGATATTCAAAACGGCGGCGGCCATCCTCATTCTCTCCAACACGTTCAACATGGTAAACGCGGTGTTTGATGTGTCCCAGAACGTGATCGCCCGGTCTGCCGGTATTATTCAAGGCTCCACGGATATAACGCCGGGGATGCTGGACACGTTGGAGGCCACGTTGGAGACGATGGAGCTGGGCCCCCTGCTGGGCCTGTTCATGCAGTCTATGCTGATTGGCCTCACCATGAATGCACTGAGCATTGTCATTTTCGTGCTGGTCTATGGCCGTATGCTGGAAATCTATATGCTGACCAGTTTAGCGCCCATCCCCGTGGCGACCCTCTCCAACCGGGAAATGGGCAGCATGGGCCAGAATTACTTAAAATCCCTGTTCGCCGTTGGTTTTCAAGGACTGCTCATTCTATTGTGCGTGGGTATCTACGGCGTGTTGGTGCAGGGTATCTCCACCAGCGGCGACCCCATCGGGGCCATCTGGGGCTGTGTGGGGTACACGGTTTTGCTCTGCTTCATGCTGTTCAAAACCGGATCGATCAGTAAAAGTATCTTTGGCGCACATTGATGAAAGGAAAAGGAATTATGGCGAGAGCACAGACGGCGGCGCAGGCCGCCCCTACTGTTGACGATGCGGCGCTGGCAGAAATGCGCCGCTTGATTTTTGACGCGCCTATTGCGGAACTTGCCGAGTCCCAGGGGATCAGCGTGGACGAGGCCGTAAAGCTCCGGGTGGAGCAGGCGGTGGCGGCTGCCATGGAGCCCCAGGTGACGGTGCGGCCCATTGAGCCCCAGGGCAAGCTGCTGGGCTTTGCCAGCGTAAACTTCGGCGGCGTGGTGGTGGATGATTTTAAGGTAGTGGACGGAAAAAACGGCGTTTTTCTCGGTGCGCCCAGCAAGCCAGACCCCGGCAGTCGGTACGGCTACCGCACGACGGCGCGGGTAACTGACCGTGCCTTGCAGGAGCGGCTGGACGCTGCCGCCGCCGCAGGGTATTCCGTGGCGGTGGAAAAGCTGATTGCCCGAGCCGAGGCGGTACGCCCCGCCCCCATCAAGGAACAGATGGCAAAGGCGGCCAAGGAGGCGGAAAAGGCCAACGCCACCCGCAGCGCCCCGGCCAAGGGCAAGGAGGCGAGGGATGACCGATAGGGCAACTTTGGGACAGAGTGTCCCGAAGCTGGCCGAGGGCCTGTTCCTCATGGACGGGATCAAGGGGCTACTTGCCCTGCCCCATCATTCGGTGGATATGCTCTTGACCGATCCGCCCTACGGCACGACCCGGAACTATTGGGATATACCCCTGCCCCTGCCGGAGCTGTGGGAGGCGGTTCGCTGGGCCTTAAAGCCCAACGGCGCGGCACTGTTCTTCGCGCAATGCCCCTATGACAAGGTGCTGGGGGCCTCCAACCTCTCCATGCTCCGCTATGAGTGGATATGGTATAAGGAGCGCGGGACGGGCTTTCTCAACGCCAACCGCGCCCCGCTGAAAAAGTCGGAGAACATTCTGGTGTTCTACCAGAAGGCCCCGGCCTACTTCCCGCAGTTTACTTATGGGGAGCCGTACAGCAAGGTACACGCCCGCAGCGGCACAAGCCCCAACTACGGCAAGTTTGAGCGCCAGGGCTCGGCGTCCAACGATGGGCGGCGCTATCCGGGAAATGTGCTGTTTGTGCAGACGGTGGCGCATCCCACCCATCCCACGCAGAAGCCCGTGGAGCTGTGCGAGTACCTGATTAAAACCTACACCCGCCCCGGCGAGGTGGTGGCCGACCTGTGCGCTGGCTCCGGGACAACCGCTGTGGCCGCCCTCAACACAGGCCGCCGTTTCGTCTGCTTTGAGAGCGCCCCGGCCATTTACGGCCCCGCCGCCCAGCGCATTGAGCAGGCGCGGCTGGCCGTGGAGCGCGGCGAGAAAGGAGAATGACCATCGGACAATATTCCATCATATACGCCGATCCCCCCTGGCGGTATGCCCAAAAGGGCTTGCAGGGGGCGGCGGAGCGCCATTACCCCACCATGAGTATCAACGAATTGTGCGCGTTGCCTGTGGCCCGGCTTGCGGCCCCGGACAGCGCGCTTTTTTTGTGGGCGACGTTCCCCCAGCTCCCGGAGGCCCTGCGGCTCATTGAGGCGTGGGGCTTTACCTATAAAAGCGTGGCCTTTGTCTGGCTGAAAAAGAACCGCAAGGCGGATAGCTGGTTTTACGGGCTGGGCTTTTGGACAAGGGCCAACGCGGAAATTTGCCTGCTGGCGACACGGGGCCACCCCAAAAGGCAGGCGGCCAACGTCCACCAGTTTATCATTTCCCCCATTGAGGCCCACAGCAAAAAGCCCGACGAGGCCCGGGACAAGATCGTGGCCCTCATGGGCGATCTGCCCCGCGTGGAGCTGTTCGCAAGGCAGACCCCGCCCGGATGGGATGTGTGGGGAAACGAGGTGGAGCCCACGATCCCGGACTTTGGAATACCGGGGCCCCCGCAAAACCAGCGGTTTTGTGGGGAGAGGAGGAGCAACGAAGCGGACGGAGTTCGGGACACTTTGTCCCGAAGGAGTCAAGCGGAGTTTGCGACGACGAGTCCCGAGGTTCAGAAAGGAAACTGACCTATGCCGTATGTGAATGTACCCAACGACCTATCCAAAATCAAAACGAAACTCGCGTTTAACCTCACCAAGCGCCAGCTCGTCTGCTTCGGCGGCGGGGCGCTGGTGGGCATCCCGGCCTATCTGCTGTCCCGGAGCGCCATCGGCAGCACCGGGGCCATGTTCCTCATGCTGGCCGTCATGCTCCCGGCGTTCCTGCTGGCGATGTATGAGCGGGACGGCCTGCCCGCCGAAAAGGTGGTGCGGAACATCCTCCGGGCCAAGTTCACCCGGCCCGGGATCAGGCCCTACAAAACGCAGAATATCTATGCTCCGTTTACGGGAAAGGAGGAGCCTGTTGCAGACAAAAAGCAAACCTCAAAAACGCGGCGCCGCAAGGGCCGCTAAAGGCCGGGCCGGACTTTCGGCCCAGCAGACCATCCCTTATATCGCCATGCACCCGGACGGCGTGTGCCAGCTCCCCGGCGGCATCTACACCAAAACGGTGGAATACGAGGACATCAACTATTCCGTGGCGTCCACCGAGGATCAGACGGCCATCTTCGGCGGCTGGAGCTCGTTCCTCAACTATTTTGACAGTTCCTTGCCGATCCAGCTCTCCTTTATCAACCGCCGATCCCGTGACCGCAGCCGCTACAAGGTGAATATCCCGCCCGCCGAGGACGAGTTCAACAGCGTCCGGGCGGAGTTTACCTCCATGCTGAAAAACCAGATCGCCAAGAGCAACAACGGCATTGAGCGCACCAAATATCTCACGTTCGGCCTGCCCGCCGAGGGTGTGGCCGAGGCGCGGCCCCGGCTGGAGCGTGTGGAGGCCGATGTGATGGGCAACCTCCACCGTCTGGGCGTTCAGTCCCAGCCCCTGGACGGGCGGGAGCGGCTGGCCCTGCTCCATAGCCAGATGCACCCTGGCAGCCAGGCTCTGGCCGGCAGCCGGGAGCCGTTCCGCTTTTCCTGGCAGGACATTCCCCGGCATGGCATGGGGACAAAGGATTACATCGCCCCGGACAGCTTCGACTTCCGGGACAGCCGCACGTTCCGGGTAGGCCGGTATTGGGGCGCGGCGTCCTATTTGCAGATTTTGGCGTCGGAGCTCTCCGATAAGCTCCTTGCCGAGATTTTGGAATTGGACGCGGAGCTGACTGTCACCATGCACATCCAGACGGTGGATCAGCTCAAGGCCATTAAGACCATCAAGGGAAAAATCTCCGACATTGGCCGCATGAAGGCCGAGGAACAGAAAAAGGCCGTCCGCGCCGGGTATGACATGGAGATTCTGCCCCCCGACCTGATCACGTTCAGCAAGGACGCGGCGGAGCTGCTGGCCGACCTCCAGTCCCGGAATGAAAGAATGTTCCTCTTGACCTTTACGGTGGTAAACATGGCCCCCACCCGCCAGCGGCTGGAAAACGATGTGTTTACCGTGGGCGGGATCGCACAGAAGTACAACTGCGCGATCAAACGGCTGGACTGGCAGCAGGAGCAGGCGTTTGTGTCCGCGCTGGCCCTCGGCTATAACGAGGTGGAAATTCAGCGGGGCATGACCACCAGCTCCACGGCCATCTTCATTCCCTTTATGACCCGTGAGCTCCGCATGGGCGGTCAGGCCCTCTACTACGGCATGAACGCCCTTTCCCACAACGTCATCATGGCCGACCGCAAAAAGCTGAAGTCCGCAAACGGCCTGTACCTCGGCTCCACCGGCTCAGGCAAGAGTTTTGCCGCAAAGCGGGAGCTGCTCAATGTGTTTCTGACCATCCCCCAGGATCGGATCATCGTGGTAGACCCCATGGGGGAATACGCCCCGCTGGTGCGGCGGCTGGGCGGACAGGTCATCGAGATCGCCCCTGACAGCCCCAACCACATCAACCCCATGGACATTCAGATGGCGCAAGATGACGAGGACAGCCCCCTTTCCATGAAGGCGGATTTCCTGTTGTCCCTGTGCGAGCTGGTGGTGGGCGGCAAGGAGGGCTTGCAGCCCATTGAGAAAACGGTGATTGACCGCTGTGTGCGGCTGGTCTACCGGGAGCTGGCGCTGGGGCTGGAAACGGCGAAAACTCCCCTGCTTCAAGATTTGTACGAGGTGCTGCTGAAACAGCCCGAGCCCGAGGCAAAGCGAGTGGCGACGGCGCTGGAGCTCTACTGCACAGGCTCCCTCAACCTGTTTAACCACCCCACCAACGTCAACCTCAATTCCCGCGTGGTGTGCATCGTCATCAAGGGCATGGGCGAAAACCTCCGCAAGATCGCCATGCACATTACCAATGAGTTCGTCACGGCGGCGGTCAACACCAACTATGAAAACGGCGTGGCGACCTGGTGCTAACGTAGATATCTGGAACCTCGTTTCTCCATCTTTGCGTACGTTGAGGTCAGCTGTCCGGACTGGTAAGTCGAAGGAGACAGGCCAGCATAGGCCAGGAGCTTATCCGGTGAGGAAAAGCGCTTAAAGTCACCTGTTTCTGCGACGATAACGGCCGCCATACGCGGGCCGATGCCTGGGATGCCCAGCATCTTCGGCGGATCTTTATCCAGAAGAGCAAAGATCTGGACTTCGATCTCATCGATCTCATCATCCAGAAAGCGGATGTGATCGATCGTGTGGCGAAGTTCAAGAGATTTGGCCGGAAAAACAGAGCCGATAGAATGGCGTGCTGCTTCTCTGATTTCAAGGGCTTTCTCTTTACCATAGTGCCCCTTGGAAGAATCTGAGATGAGATGGCAAAGCCGGGTCAGATGAGCAGAGGCGACATAAGAGGCTCCCGGAAACTCGCGGAGAAGATCATAAACGGTCGCCATGTGCAGTATCGGCACCAGCTTCTCGAGCTCCGGGAAAAGGATCACGACCAGCCTGGCGAGGGAAGATTTCAGCCTGGCACGCTCGCGGACCTTATCGGCGCGGTAACGGGTCAGTGACTTCAGCTCCTCATTCTGGTATGATGTGAGCGAGTAGGGCTGTAAAGTCCGATCGCTCATGAGAAGTCTCGCAATTGCACGGGCATCTACCGGATCCGTTTTCGTCTTTCTAAAGCTTAGACTTTTTCTGAAAAGACTGGTTTGTAACGGGTTGATAAGACAGGTGGTCAGACCTTTATCAAGGAGATAGCCAAGCAGGTTGAGATGGTAGTGGCCGGTCGCTTCCAGTCCTACTTTTACGTTCTGCGTGGAATCGGCCACAGAGCATATCTTCTGATACAGGTCATCAAAGCCGTCCTGATTGTTCCGGACGACGAAGGAATCAAAAAGAACTTCGCCATCCGTGTTGGTGATAAAGCAGTCGTGCTTATCCTTTGCAACATCAACAGCAACAATGATCACAGAGATCACCTCCATAAGATTATTCGATGCTGTTGGACCCACAGGGACTCGCTGCTTTCGTATCCTCGTTCCACATAAACCGTCATGCGGTATCTGACTGATCAACAAAGTAGCAGGAGGCTGTGGTCAGACCCTTTCTGAAACCATCAAGTGGTAGGAAAAGCAAACTGATCCACAGCATCCATAACAGCATAGCCATTTACCAAGAACAGGTAAAGATTGGCTGAACATAATAATACGAGGAAAAGCAGAACGCCGCCCGCGACCGCAACATGGGCGAGTACATGGAAATTGAAAAGCTGCTGGACAAGATCAAATCCGTGGGGATGGGCGGGATTAGCGCCGACGATGACCTCGCCGTGGAGAAGCTGGAAAAGAAGCTGGCCGATCTGGAGGCGCTGCAGGCCACCATGAAAAGCGTCAATGCCTATTACCGCAAGCACAAAACCTTGGAGGGCTGCCCCGGCCTGTCCTTTGAGGACATCGGAAAATTGCAGTCCTCCATGGCAAATGACTGGCGCAAAGACCCGGTGCCCTATCCCTCTTTTCTGCTGACAAACAACAACGCCAATATACGCCGTGTGCGCCAGCGCATTGACGATCTGAAAAACCGCAGTGAGTTTGCGGGCTGGACGTTCCCCGGCGGCGAGGTAAAAATCAACGAGGCGGAAAACCGCCTGCAACTGCTTTTCGATGAAAAGCCCCCGGAGGATCAGCGGCGGGCGCTGAAGGCCGAGGCTTCAAGTGGGCCCCCAGCCAGGGGGCGTGGCAGCGGCAGCTCAACCAGAACGCGATCCGGGCGGCGGCCCGTCTGGACTTCCTGCGGCCCGAGGACGGCAGCGATCCCCGCCAGCTCCAGCCCTATGCCCGGAAAGCGGAAAAGGATATGACACGATAAGGAGGCGCTATGGACAAAAATCAAGGCTATGCCATTCTCAAGGCCGTCATGCTGGAAAACGGCAGGGGCTTTGCGCTGGGAGAAAACCCCGCCGCCCCGGCCCCCTATGTGACCTGGGCCTATTATGACGATGAAAAGGGCCAGCGGCAGTATGAGTGGGGACACTACGGCAGCGATCTGGCCGCTATGGAACGGGATTTGACTGACCGGGTGCAGGACTATCAGCGGCTCTATCATGTCGAGGCCGTGGGGATCGAGGCCCCCGGCCTTTACAAGTATTACTCCACCCAGCGGCCCGTGGACATCGGCACATTTCCGAAACTGCCCCACAACGCCCCGGATGAGATCGTCAACTACGATCAGCGCGTCCCCGTGGAGGGCGGCGCGTTTCTTGCGTGGGGCCATTTGACCTACACCAAGCCGCTGACCGAACAGCAGGCGGCGGACTATGAGCTGCGCCCCGCCCCCGGCAACCCCGAGCTGTCGCGGAAAAGCGGTGACAGGGCCCGCTCCATCGCCCAGCAGATGAAAGAGGCCGCAAAGCTGGCCGAGGCCGACCGGGACGGCCAAAGCCCCAAAAAGAAAGCCCCCGACCGGGGCGACCGATAGGAGGACAAGCATGGACGAAAAGTATAATTCCATGAAAAGCGCGGAGATTGCCGCCGAGCACAACTATAACATGATCGACGGCGTTCTGAACAATCAGCCCCCGGCCCCGCCCCCGGAACGGGAGAAGGAGCTGGACAAGGTGAAGGAGCCGCCCAACAAGCGCCGCAGCCGGGAGCGCGAGGAGCGATGACGAAAAAGCGCCGCCGCCCGGTTCATCTGCACATCATGGTGTCCGAGGAGGAGCTGGCCCTGCTGCAACAGCGCATGGACGAGGCGGGCGTCCGCAATATGGGGGCCTTTGTGCGGAAAATGGCCCTCAACGGGTATGTGCTCCACGTTGACCTCTCGGACATCCGGGAGCTGGTGTCCTTGCAGCGCCGGTGTGCAAACAACCTCAATCAAGTGGCGATCCAGGCCAATACCTACGGCGGCATTTACCCCCAGGAAATCACCCAGCTTCAAAAGGACTATGCGGCCTTGTGGGAACCGCTGTCCGACCTGCTCAAAAAGTTGTCCGCTGTTGTGGAGTTATAATAAAGGGGAGCGGCCTCGCGCCGCTCCCCGGTTGTCGGCACTTCTGGCCAGTGTGGCCAGAAGTGCCGACAACCTAAAATAGTACAACGTCTTATGCCAAGAAGGCGTAGTTAAATCAATCCGACAAACTTGGATTTGTATAACCTATTTTAACAAAATATGTGAAAAGTACTACTGACAAAGTAAGGCTGTTTTATCTAAAATCATCTTTTTTATTGAGGAAACAGTATCCTGAATTGAATAGCCTGTTGTATCTATGACATTTTGTTCATATAGTCCAAGATTATTGAATTGCGCCCACATTGCTTCTACCAATTCAATATTCGTCTCTCTATCTAATTTTGAACGGGTAATTGCTCGCTGCATAGTTTCTTCTTTACATGCCCTTAAAATGATATAATGCACTTCATAACCCTCGTGAACGATGTTCAACCATGGTTCTAAAAACCACGGGCCAATGATGCCATCCACTATTACATCATATCCACCACGAACATATCGCTTTGCAGCGCATATAAATGCCTCAATCACAATCAAATTTTGTCCATTCGATTCTGGCAAATGAGGTGGAATTGCTCCCTTGCTAAGATAATGGTAAAAGTCATCGGTATGCATATGCACAGATTTTTCCATACTGGACTCTTTCGCAACGATAGCCGATGTTGTAGTTTTTCCTGTTCCTGGCGAACCAGTAATTATAATAATTCTTCCTTGGTTCATATATGTTTACCCTTTCAAATTCGACTTTGTTAAGTACGCTTATTCGCCTAATACGCAAGTGGATTGTTGTTAAAGTGTACCATAGTGTTAGTATTTGTGCAAGCTGAGACATCCTTGCATAGTGCAGGAGTCCGGCCGTGTGATTGCGGTCTTTGGCAGGCGAGAACATGGAGGGACGCTGCTCACTATGCGCTATGCCCATGCACTGCAAAGAGAAGTGCGGTTGATTCAGTTTTGATGCTGTGGGGGGACGGTCTTATGCCGTCCCCCGGTTTTCTCTACTTCGGGACAAAGTGTCCCAAAGCCAGGGGCGTCAAAGGCATCCTTGTTGTCCCATTTGGGCGGAGTTATAATGGTATTGTAAGGGATAACGGAAACTTTTTAAGGAGGTTACAAGCTATGCGGATCATTCTGAAACTCTGTGCCGCCCCCTTTGTCCTTGCGCTGACCCTAACGGTTGCGGTGCTGTCCTTCCTCTTTTCGCTGGCATCCTGGGCCCTCGACATCCTGTCGCTGCTCTTTGCCGTCTGTGCGCTGTTTGAGCTTTTCATTCAAGGCAATACAGCCTGGGGCGTCCAAGGGCTTGTCATAGCATTTTGCCTTTCCCCCTTTGGCCTGCCTGCCGTGGCCGAGTGGCTGATCGACAAACTGGACGGGCTCAACTACTCTTTGAAGTGCTTTATCACAGACTGACGGCTTCGGGACAAAGTGTCCCAAAGCAACGGGGCGGCGGCTGAACACAGCCGCCGCTTTTCTCTCGGAAAGGAGGAATAGCCACGGCCACAACGCGCTTGATTACTCACCACATCAGCAAGGGGGAAACCATCGCCCAATCGCTGAAAGACCGTTTTGAATACGGGCAGAACCCGGAGAAAACCGAGGGCGGGGAGCTGATCTCCTGCTATGAGTGCGACCAGCAGACCGCCGATGCGGAGTTCCTGCTCTCCAAGGCAAAGTATAAGGCGATCACGGGCCGGGAGCAGCGGCGGGATGCGGATGTGCTCTGCTATCAGATCCGCCAGTCGTTCAAGCCCGGAGAGATTACCCCCGAGGAGGCAAACCGTGTTGGCTATGAGACGGCCATGCGCTGGACGAAAGGCAAACACGCCTTTTTCGTCGCCACCCACACAGACCGCCAACACATTCACAACCATATTTATTACAACTCCACCGCGCTGGACTGCACCCATAAATACCGGGATTTTTTCAGATCGGCCAGCGCCCTGCGGCGGCTCTCCGACCGGATGTGTCTGGAAAATGACCTGTCTGTAATTGTCACCCCCAAGCTGCACAGCAAGGGGCGTTTCCTCCATTACGGCCAATGGATCGGGGAGCGGCCCCCGTCCGCTCAACAGCGGCTTCGCCTTGCCATCGGGGACGCGCTGGCAAAAGAGCCCGCCGACTTCGAGACGTTCTTGCGGCTCATGGACGAGGCCGGGTATGCCGTGAAGCGTGGGCGGGGCGGCGTGATCTCTTTTCTTGTGCCGGGGCAGAAGAAGCCCACCCGGCTCCGGGCGTCCACACTGGGGGACGGCTACGATCCCGAGGACATCCGGGCAGTGATCGCCGGGGAGCGGCCCGCCCCGGTGATCCCGGACGAGGCCCCGCCGCCCCAGCGGATCAATCTGATTATTGACATCCAGGCGCGGTTGCGTGAGGGCAAGGGCCCCGCCTATGAGCGGTGGGCCAAGGTCTACAACATCAAACAGATGGCCGCCGCCCTGCAATATCTACAGGAGCATGAGCTGGGCGACTATGACGCGCTGGCCGCCAAGACCTCCGGGGCCGTGGATCACTTTCATGCGCTGGCTGGGGAACTGCGGGACACCGAGGAGGCCCTTGCCAAAACGTCTGAGCTTATGGCCGCCACGGTGGATTATGCTAAGGCCCGCCCCGTATTTGATGGCTACAAGGCGGCCCGGTACAGCAGGAAATATCTTGCGGAGCACGAGGCCGAGCTCGCCAGCTACCGGGCGGCCAAGGCCGCCATGAATGATATTCTGGCCGGGGCCAAGCTGCCTAAGATGGACGCGCTCAAAAAATCCCGCCGTGAGCTGGCCGAAAAGAAAAGGGCCCTTTATGCGGAATACCGCAAGGCCCAGCACGAGATGCGGGAGGCCGTGGCGATCAAGGCCAACATCGACCACCTGCTCGGCGCGACAGGTGGCCGGGAAAATAAGGCCCAGGAGCGTTAGCGCCGGGCCGCAGACAAAAGGCGCAACGCGCCGCCACTTCGGGACACTTTGTCCCGAAGTCCGCCGGGTTTGGGGAGGCTCCCCAACAAGCATTTTTGCGGCCCTTTGGGGCACAAAAATAGCGAGTGTGAACACACTCGCCCTGCTTGCTGAAACGTGCGTGACCCGAAACCGCGCAAAAAAACGGAGGCCGCGTTTTCACACTTCCTCCGTTTCCTTGGCTTCTTTGATTGCCCGGATTATAGTTTCCACCAGCCGCAAGTCCTTTTCATCCATAGAACTGAGCATTACGTCAATACGCTTTTTACACGCGGCGTCCGCGCTCATATCAGGATAAAAGAACTGATCCACCGATATATCGAACATTGTCACCATTTGATAAAAAGTGTTCAAGCTCGGATGCTGACCGTCGTTTTCGTTATACATGACGGTGCGGGGATCGCGGTCAATAATATAGGCCAGTTGCTCCTGTGTCATACCGCTGGCTTCACGAGCCCGCTTGATAGCAAGCCCTATATCATGGAAATCAAATTTGCGCTCATCGCGTTCAAATTGCATATACATCACCCAATGTAATTTTACATTTCAGGTAATAGTATTTGAACGATTTATAATTTCATAAGACTAAATATTTAATTTCATATAACTGCTGGCTACAAAAATGGAATTATTATTAAAACACTATTTATGAGAAACGAGAATACAAAAACCAATATTGTGTTGACCGATTCGGTTATTGATGCTATACTGTAAATAACCGAATCGGTTATTATCGGTTATTTTGCAAGAGGAGGAATTATGGTGGATAAGTTTATGGCATTGTCCGAAGAAAAGAGAATGTCTATTCTAAATGCGGCGCTCCAGTGCTTTGGTAAATTTGGTTATGAAAAAGCCTCAATTAATGATATTGCGACAACCGCAAATATTTCCAAAGCGTCTGTGTTCCAGTATTTTGGCAGTAAAAAACAGTTATATATTTACTTGCTTAATTATTGTAAAAAAATCATCGAACAGGCATTTGATAAGGCATCTCTTGATGCACAAACAGATTTGTTTGAACGAATCCTGGTTTCCAGCAAAATGAAAGCAGAGAGCTTCAAAAAGCAACCTTTTATTGCTCAATTTTTTGCCAGTGTGTGGGAGGAAACTTCACCTGAGGTAGTTGATGTTTTGGGCATCTTGACCGATGATACCAGCAAGTTTAGAAACGATCTGGTGCTTCGTGATGACGATGCATTGAAATTTAAGAACCCGGAAGATGCTGGACCTGTGTTCCAAATGCTTTTGCTGATGGCTGAGGGCTATGCGGCCCGATACCGTGGAGCAAACACCTTTGATTTTGATACCGTCATGGATGATTTTCAAAAGAATGTCGCGATTTTGCGGAAAAATTTCTATAAGGAGGAATATCAGAAATGAGCGATCAAGCGATTGTTTTGAACGAACTGAGTAAGCACTATGGAAAGCACCGAGGGATCAATCATCTAACTTTCTCTGTAAATTCGGGTGAGTTTTTTGGCTTTATTGGCCCCAACGGCGCGGGTAAATCCACAACAATCCGTACCCTGATGGGCCTCATTCGCCCCACCGGCGGCAGCGCATCCATCTTCGGCCTGGATTGCCGAACCAAGGCAAGTTTGATTGCCAAAGATGTTGGCTATCTTCCCAGTGAAAACAGTTATTATGAGAATATGAAAGTCCGGGAACTTTTGCAGTACACTGCCGATTTGTATAGTATGGACTGTAAAGTAAAAATGAATGAACTTTCCGACCGTCTCAATCTGGACTTGTCCCGCAGGATTGCTGACCTGTCCTTAGGCAATAAGAAAAAAGTGGGTATTGTATCTGCAATCATGGTTTCTCCTAAGTTGATTATTATGGATGAACCCACCAGCGGTCTTGACCCACTGATTCAGCAAGCTTTCTACGATATTCTGAAGGAGGAAAACAGCCGTGGAGTAACCATATTCTTCTCCTCTCATGTACTCAGCGAGGTGCAAAAGTTGTGTGATCGAGTGGCTATTCTAAAAGAGGGACAACTCATTGGGATTCAGTCCATCAAAGAATTGCGCGAGAGCGGCTACAAAAAAGTGAGTCTGCGTGCAAAGAACGCGATCTCCCGAGATTTCTTTGATTTGCCCGGTATTGCCAACTATACGGAGACTGCTGACCAGACTTCTGTTTCCTTTCTGTATAACGGAAATATTACAGCTGTCATTGATAAAATCCACCTGCTTTCTTTGGACGATGTACTCTTAGAAGAACCCTCCTTGGAGGAGATTTTCATGCACTATTATGAATGAAGGGGGCGTCGGGCATGGTAATTTTTCAGTATGAATTGAAAAGACATCGGAACTATATTTTGGGTTGGGCCATCGCCTTGGCCCTGTGTATCTTTTTGATGACGCCTACTTATTACAGTTTTATGGATGTTTCCACCGGAGAGCTTTATGAAACGCTTGGTACGAGTGATTTTTACAAGGGCGTTGGCGTGTCCATGGAATATCTGACCTCGCCATTAGGCATTTACGCTTTCCTCACCAGCTTCTTTATGATTGCGTCCGGTATTTTCGGGATGCACTTTGGTATCTCCATTCATACCAAGGAGTGCTCGGAGCGGACCTCCGAATACCTTTTCACAAAACCCCATACCAGAAAAACGATTTACTGGGCAAAGGCGTTCACGGTTTTTACCGGTGTGGTGATCGTAAGCGTACTATATCTTCTCGCTTCTTTTCTGGCGTTGGCCCTGTTCCGCTCCGGCATCGACTGGGGAGAGTTCTTTCTGATTTCCCTGTCCCTTTTGCTGGTCACGCTGTTCCTCGCCGCTATGGGACTTCTGGTAGGCGTTCTATTTTCACGCAACCGCAGCCCGCTTTTGACTGCTGGTTTAATTGTCTTTATCGAGTATTGCATTACCAGTTTTTCCAATATTGTCAGCAACCGAGCCTTTAGTTTCTTGTCCCCGTACTCTTTCTTTCGCGCGGTTGAGATTTCTAATTCTGGTTTCTATGAGTTGGATTACTTGGGATGGTGTGTGCTGCTGTTTGTCCTGTTTTTGGTGTTGTCTTATTTTTCTTTTTCAAAAAAAGACATCCAGTTTCGCTCATAATGGGGTGTAGATATGAACATATTGGTAAAAAATGAATTTCGTCAAAATAGAAAGACCCTGCTGATCTGGCTGGGGATCATGTTGCTACTGTGCGGCTTTTGCTATTTTGAATTATTATCCTTGAAGGACAGTTTAGATGAAATGGCGCGAACCATCGGCCAATTTCCAAAACTGATTATGATTATGTTTGGGGTAAAAGCTGATTTAACAACCGCTATTGGCTGGTACGCGTGTATTTATTTCTGGGAGGGGCTGCTGGCTTTTACTTATGCGGTTTCCTTAGGTCTGTCCTGTGTGGCGAGAGAAAAGAAATTAGGAACCTCTGAATATCTGTTCACAAAACCTGTGGAACGGAAGTCCATTGTCCTATCGAAGGTGGTCGTTTCCGGGCTGAACCTACTGGTATTTTCCCTGTTCAGTGGTGTGTGCAATTATTTTGCCATTATTCTCCCCATGGGCGGCCTTGAACAGCCGAGAGCTGAAATTGCAACCGTGTTTGGAATGTTCTTGACACAGCTTCTCTTTTTTTCCTTAGGTCTGCTGTTCTCAAGCCTTTTCAGTTCCTATAAAACAGCAGTGCGCGTAGGCGCGATTTCCGTGCTGGCTGCTTACACGGTTGCGATCACTGCCGAGTACACAGGAAATCGTTTCTTAGACTATCTAACCCCTCTACGGTACTACGATGTGTATGAAGTAGCCATGTTTGGTTTTGATCTCCGTTACTTCGTCTTGACGTTGATCATTGTGGGTGGGTGCATCACGTTTTCTACAAAGCAGTGGGAGTTACGCGAAATGTGAGGCGGGAACCAAGCTATGAGAATAACAGAATGGATATTATGCCCTAACTGCAACAGTAAAACGCGGATCAAGATTTGTGATAATACCGTGCTTGAAAATTTTCCTTTGTTTTGCCCCAAATGTAAAAAAGAAACACTTATTTCTGTAAGAAAATTAAATACGACAGTTATCACAGAGCCAGACGCTAAGACGCAGAGCCGATAAACCGTGAGTTTTCGTCCACGATTTATTGGCTCTGCGTGCGTTAATAATTGGATTTGTAAAACAGCGGTTTGACAATATCAGGCCGCCGTTTTGCGACAAATTTACACCGTAAACACGGCGGTATCTAACGGAGGTATCGCCGTGTTTATCTTATCTTTACAGAATGCCCACAACCTCCATCAGCTAAAAAAAGCATAGCTTTCCCTCCGGGATCATCCGGCTATGAATATGAAATACAGCATTATCTAAATGTAAATATAGTTTCGTGCTGCGTTTTGCGCCGCCCAGTGGCCACTAGTGCGTTTACCAGTGGCCACCCAGCGCTGGCAGTGGCCGGGTGTTAATCGACCACTTTCCGTTCAATCATAACGATGTAGTGCTTCGTAACACGCTTTAAGAGTGAGTTGGATGATACCTCATCCTCCATCAGCATAGAAGGCCATGCCTTTGGCTCACGCTGTGAGCAGATAATACAGCTCCTTGACAATTCATTCCGTTTTTCCAGAACGTCATACAATGCTTTGACTTCATCATCTTCTGTGATCGGGTGCAGAAGGAAATCGTCGAGAATCACAAGATCCAGATTGATGATCGACTTCACCTTCTTCTGATACTGCTTGAAGTTAATCCTTCTAATGGCTGCTAATTCGCCCGCTAATCCATCACAATGGAAGTAACCTACGCGGAACTCTCTGCACGCCTCAGCCCCAAGTGCCCGCGCAAGATAGGTCTTTCCGCTGTCAGAAGCTCCGAAGATACAAAGATTCATGCCATTCCGGATGAAATCCAACGATGAGAGCGTCTTAACTATGTCCTGCGGCTGGTAACAGCGGTCTTTAGAATCAACACACTGGTCAAGACAACTATCACTTCCTTTCAATTTCGCCTTCTTCAAGCGTGATGTATAGCGGTTTGTAACCGTTACGATGTATTCGGCATGGATGATGGCGCTGATCAACTCTAAACGGCCCGTATTAACAAAGGCGGGCTGTTTATAAAGAGTTTCGAGCTCCGCAGCCATATGTGGCAGCTTCAGCTCATCCAGTTCCTCCAGGATCGACTTCAGTTCTTTTGCCCCTGTGTTCATCGCTGCGCCTCCCTTCCGGACTGATCCGCGAGAGTACGGCTGCGGTTCAGCAGTTTTTCCATGTCGGAGTAGCTGCTGTCCATGATGTAGGAGCCTTCGTTCCGCTTTTTATTCTTGTCGGTGTTGTAGCCGGCAGTGCCAAGTTCTTCTGCTACCGCGCCGATGGTGTTCTTGATGTAGGTGTAGGTCGCCCTTTCAGCGGCAAGTGCGCGTTTGCAGCATTCCTCCAGAGTCAGGCGGCTGTACTTCTTCGTGAAGCCAAGAACTCCTACACAGAGCCTGTAGGTCTGGACCTCCAGCTTCCGGCTTTTCAGGATCCGCTTGATTACTTCTGTTGTATTGCTGCCTACAGTTGAAGCCTTCCGGATAAAGTAAGTGCTGTTCCATTCTGAAAAGTCTTCGTAGTTTTTCGGGAGGCGGCTGGAATCCGTTTTCCATTCGCCCCTGTAGGTTGCCCGGGGCCATTCGATGATCAATTCACCTTCAAGGCTGAAGATCTTAACAACAGAAGCTGTGGCTCGAATGACGACCTTTTTGTGCAGATACGCTTTATCAACGCTATAATAAGCATTGTCAAAGCGTACGTGGAAGTCGCTTGATACCTTTGCCGTAGCCCTCTCCATGTAGTGGTACTGCGTGGAGGGGAGCGGCATCAACTCTTCCTTTTCCTCTGCCCAGTAGTAGGAACGGCAATGCTCTTTCTTCTTGAACGGTGCGTCATTCAACTCATCCAGCTTTTCCCAGAGGTCTTCATTGAACTGCTCAAGTGAGAAATATCTGTGTTCCTCCAGGTCATGGAAGATCCCTTTTTCCAGGATGCCTACAGCGTTCTCCACTGAGGATTTGAAACGGGGTTTCCGGACTTTGGCCGGAAGGATCACTGTATGGTTGTGTTCCGCCCATTCAGCGTAGTCCTGATTCAACTCCGGCTGGATCCAGTCCTTATTCGCGATCACTGCCTGCTTGCAGTTATCGCATACAACGATGGCGGGAACACCGCCAAAGGCCTTCAACGCGTTATTGTTGACTTCGATCCACTGCATCTCCCTGGTGGATTCCATACCCTCCGCATAGATGTACTGGGAATACGGAAGGATCGCAACAAACACGACGATCGGTGTGATCTCACCGGTAAGGCGGTCGATCAGGTCGAAGGTCTTGCCCGCAAAGTCGACCTCCATCGTCTGGGCGATCACCGCTGTAAAGTGGGCTGTCTCGTAGTTCTCCTCGCACCACTTGCCGAAGAGTTCGCAGAACTGCCTGTACTGATACGGCTTCTTCTCCTCAGCCTTGCAGCGCTTGACATACCGGTCCCAGCATACCTGAAGCGTCATGTTCTTTCTTTCGTTCATGAGCTTCAGGACCTGTTGATAGTCAGGATACTCATAACTTTCGTCCCGGCCGCCTTCACCCGGTACTTTGCCATACACTTTCATGGCAATCCCGGTGTTCGTGATTCCGGGTGTGAATATTCCGATGCGCTGAAAGCGCCAGTCCGGCAATGAGGAAATCACCAGTCCGGGCTAAGGAAATCATTTGCGGCGAAGCCGCCCGCCATCCAGCAGGCAGCCACGCCATTACAGCTATTACTTTGCCAGTGATGGATCCAATCCGTAAACTTCTCTCATGGAGATGTCTTCTTTCGGATTTGTACTACTGATGTTGATTTTATACGAGTCATACGATATACGATCCATGATGGCATCAGCAAGTGGATTATCATCGCCGCCCAACCTGGAATACCAACCTTCCTCATGGAACTGAGAGCAGAAGATTGTCGAAGATTTCTTTCTACGCTTATGAATGACCTCGAACAGATTTCTTGCTTCCTCTTCATTCAGTTTCAGCAGGAGCCACTCATCCAGGATCAGCAGTGTGGGCTTTGTATATTTTTTGATAACTTCCTGAAAGTTACCGGCCTCCCTGGATGCTCCAAGTTCAAGGAGCATATCCGGCAGCCGAATGTACCTTACAGTATAATAATGCTTGCAGGCTTCCATGCCTAACGCACATGCCAGATATGTCTTACCGCTTCCGGTAGCTCCGGTCAGAAATACATTTCTGAATTCTGTGATGTATTCGCAGGAAGCGAGTCTTTTGATCAGGCTCTTATTCAGCTTGCGGCCATGACCGTAGTCGATGTCGGCAATAGATGCATCGGCTTGTTCAAATCCGGCGTCCCTGATCAACTTCTTCAGGCGATTGCTTTTGCGGCTGTCGTATTCTGCGTCGACGATCATACCAAACCGATCCTCGAAGGGCAATTCCTTCATTTTTGGATCTGTGAGCTGGATTCGGAAGGCATCCGCCATCGGTGTCATGTGGATCTCAATGAGTTTATTGATTGTGCTCTGGTTAGTCATTATTCTTACCTCCGTAATGTCCGGCACCTCGAGTGATGCCGTACCTGTTTGAATCTTCTCTGACAACAGCTTGTGACACTATCTTCGGTGAAGATTTGTCGGCAAGGAGCAGGTTCTTCACACTTTTGTAGCTTGGAGCATTGGAATACTGAAGCGCTTTCATACAAGCCCATTCGAGCTTCTGATCCGAGTATTTATCGGCCAGTTTCAGTAGCCCCATGCAGCTCCTGTAAGACTGTTGCTCAATCCTGCCGGATGTAAGAATACTGTCGACTACAGTATAGGTGCTGATTCCTATGTTCTCCGCCCATTTGCGGAAACGGTCGCCGTTCCATTCCAGATACTTCTGATGATCCGGCGGCATGTGTGCCGTTAATGTCGAGTATTGCCCTGGACGACCATACAGACGTCTGTGAGAGGCGATCCTCAAATGATCCTTAAAGACTTCGATGGTTGTGTCTGTCAACCTCACATCGACCTTATCTTTGATATACTGATAAGGCACAGAGTAGTACATCTTATCTACTGCGATGTGGTAATTGAACTGAACGGTCGCCGTGCGGCGTTCGGAAAGTTCATAGCGGTTGGCGGGCAGCGGAGCGAGCAAAGGCAGTTCTTCCCCAAGAAACAGGCTCTTCCGGCTGCCTTCCTTCTTTTGGAAGGTGGCTGCGTTGTACTCCTGAAGTTTATCTCGGATCGCTTCATTCAGTTCTCCGAGTGAAAAGAATTGCTCATTACGGAGTGCGGCAGTAATCCATGTGGATACATGCCTGACATTGCCTTCCGCATTGGGCTTGTCCTTAGGAGCACGGACTCTTGCAGGAATTACAGCGACGTTATAGTGTTCTGCAAACTCCTGATAAGAGTGGATAAGTTTTGGAGAATACCAGTCACTTTGCTTGCGGTCTGTGGCGGTAGATGCATTATCCGGTACAAGGATCGGAGCAACACCGCCAAAAAACTCATACATGTGGATGTGCGCGGTGATCCAAGCGTTTTGCTTTTCATTGATAAATGCCTCAACATAAGCGTACTGGCTATAGGTCATCACACCGACAAAGATCCATGCGTTGGTTACTTCCCCTGTATGAGGATCAATAATCTCGGCCGGATCACCTGCCCAATCAACCTCCACCTGCTGACCGGGCTTTCTGGGGATATGCATGGTAGCGTGATGCTTCTGCTCATTCTGCTGAATGTAATAACAGAATTGTGAGTACATGAGCGGGTCATCACCATTTTGCCTACACTCTTCCAGGTATTCGCTCCAGAGAAGTTTTTTGTTTACGCCATTCCGGAGCAGTTCCTTGTGGATGTAGTCGAAATCAGGCATCTTCTTTGTAGATTCCGAAGATTTCCTATTCGGATACATCAGCGTCTCGATAGCCTTATCGGTCATCGAGTCATCCAGTGGCCATTTGAGATTTAGTTCTTTGGCACGAGACTGGACGAATACAACAGTTTTTTGCGAGACACCGCAGCTTTTTACGATGTCACGTTGTGACAATCCCAAGGCAGACAGCCTCAGAATTTCTCGATATTTGGTCATCGCTGTGACCTCCTTATAAAGATTTGCATCAGAGATGCATAAAATCATTATAAGGAAGATGCTTTCCAAGGCCGGAATGATGATTTCCATCAGGCCGGAATGTCGATTTCCTCACCCCGGACTGGTGATGTAGTCAACCCCGGAATCTTCACGGGTGGAAGTGGGAAGTCTATACCTTCACACTTCTCGAAGGCATGGATGAACTTTAGCACCCCGGACTTACTCATGCCCGTCTGTCGGCTGATTTCTCTGGCCGACATCTTAATGACATAATACTTGTTGAGAATGTCTTTGTAGTCTAGCATAGGCTACCTCCTATAAAAGAATCTCCACCATAATTGGTGGGCGTTCTTAGTATAGGAGATGAGGGTAGTTAAAGCTCAAAGAACCCGGCCACTAGCTCCGCTCCGTGGCCACTTACGGCCGCAAAAGCGGCCACTGGGTTCCGCCATATGCACGTGCGTCCGCTTGGCTTTACGCTGCGCGGACGCTTTTCTTTTATCTTCTGTCAGCTTCGAGACACTTTGTCCCAAGGTGCGGTGCGGCTCCCCAGGCTGCCGATCCCCGCCGCCCCCATTTCTGATTTTCCCCTGTTCCACAGCACAAATCAGAAATGGAGGTCAAATTATGACAACGATCAATTTGCGGGAGTTTTACCCATGGTATATATCGGACGAGTTCATTGAAGTAACCGAGGAGGTGGCCGAGGAGCTCCGGGCCAACCGACTGTATGAGGCCGCCCACCAGCGGCGGCTCACCCGCAACAAGGCGCAGTATTCCCTTGACCGCGAGGACGGGATTGAATACTCGGCCTGCCTGCATGAGCCCACACCCCAGGAGCTGCTGGAGCGAATGGAGCGGTTCCATCATTTGTGGAACGCGCTCAACTCTTTGCCGGAAACCCAGGGCCGCCGGGTGGATGCCTGCGTCATTCTTGGAAAGAGCTACCGGGAGGTGGCTCGGGCCGAAGGCGTGGACAAGAGCGCCGTGCGGAGATCCGTCCTGAGCGGTCTTGAGCAGATGAAAAAATACTTGAAAGAAAATCTGTAATTGCCGTCTCCATTTGGCTGTTTTTTGTCCTTGGTATATGAGAGGAGGTTTTATCCTCTCCACAACTGAATAGTGGCGGCCCCGAGCATAGCGCGGGGAGCCGGGCGGCGGGTACGCTGTGACTTCCTCCACGGGAACGAGCGATCCATGCCAGCGCCGCAAGTGGGCCGGGCCATCCCACGGCCACGATCCGCCAGAGGACAGGCTGGCCGCCTATCCCTCCGGGCCGCCGCATCCCATGCGGGAGCGCCGCGCTGAGTATGGCTGTCTTATGACAGGGCAAGAAAACGAGCGCGGCGCTCCCTAATTTTGATAGGAGGCGTACACCATGAATTATGATCCTACACTGGCGGCCCTGCTGGCCCAGCCGTGGAGCAACGGCGCTTGCCGGGGCTATGTGATTTACGCGATGGAAAACTGCGGTTTCTCTCCCGAGGACATTCGGCGCGTTGTCGGGGAACTTCATTATGTGTTTGATGTGCGCGGTCTGGAAGAGGCCGAGCAGCACTACGAAAACAGCCCCTATTAACTACGAGACACTTTGTCCCAAGGTGAGGACAGGCCAAAGGGCGGCACTTATGCGGTGCCGCCTTTTCGCGTTTCCCCACAAGACAACGGGAGGCGTTTCACGCAATGGACGAAGGAGGTTTTACCGTGAGATTAACCACACAGGAACTTGATAAGATGCAAAGCGTCGATATTGGCGCAGTCAACGCGGATATGCTCCCCGATGTCGGCGGTATAGCCTTTCGGAAAGAGTTGTCCCGTGAGGAGCGCATCACCCATTTTCTCCAGAGGGCGCAAAATCTCTACTGCTTCTGCATTGATGGCGTGGGCGTGAAAATTGAATTTGCTGAAAATGGCCCGTCCTTACAGGACGCACTGGGCGACTTCCTGATCCGCACAAAAAGCGGGCTGTAACTTCAAGTTACGGCCCGTTTTGCACTTCGAGACAAAGTGTCCCGAGGCCGGGGTAACAAAGGCATCCTTGTTGTCCCTCCCGGCCAGAGGTATAATATAAGTGTAATGTGATAGGGAAGGAGGAACAATGGCACGAGCAAAAAACAGAGGGTATCAACATACTTTTTCCCCCTCTTACACGCCCCGGCGCTGGAGACTGGGCAAATATATTCGCCTTTCAAAAGAGGACTTGAAAAAGGCCAAGGAGGGCAAAGACGACAGCAACAGCGTCAAAAATCAGCGCAATCTGCTGGATGAATACTACGAGAACCATCTGGACGAATTTGAAAGCTCGTCCGAATATGTGGATGACGGGCACACGGGCACGGACGCAGACCGCGAAAATTTCCAGCGGCTTTTGGCCGACGTTATGAGCGGCAGGATCAACTGTGTCATCGTGAAAGACCTTTCCCGTTTTGCCCGGAACTACAGCGATGCCGGGAGTCTGATTGATAATCTGTTTGTACAGATGGGCGTCCGCTTTATCAGCCTTGCCGAGAATGTGGACAGCTTCAAAGACCCGGACAGCGTTTCTAACATCATTGTCCCGATCACCAATGTTATGAACGACAATTACTGTTATCAGACCTCAAAGAAAATCCGCCAGGTGTTTGACTACAAGCGGCGCAACGGCCAGTATATCGGTGCTTTTGCTCCCTATGGTTATATCAAGCACCCAAAGGATAAGCACAAGTTGATTATCGATCCCGACGCCGCTGAAATAGTCCAACTGATTTTTTCAATGTTCTTGAAGGGAACTTCAAAGCGCGCTATCGGAATGTATCTGAACGAACACGGAATACCCAGCCCCTCGGCATATAAGCAAATGAAAGAATTGCCTGTTTCCACGCGGGGCTCTGACAATCCCATGTGGGGTGGGCGGATGATCCATGCAATACTCACCAATCCCACCTATACCGGGGATTTGGCGCAAGGCCGCAGCCGTGTGAAAAGCTACAAGGTGCATCAAATTGAAACCGTCCCCAAAGAAGAATGGGTGCAAGTGGCAGGGACACACGAGGCCATTATTGATTACGAAACCTTTGACAAGGTGCAGGGCCTTTTACAGCGTGATACCCGTACTTCTCCTAAAGGACGGGAAGTCCACCTGTTCAGTGGCTTTTTGAAATGCGCCGACTGTGGCAGAGCCGTTACCCGGTGTGTTGGTAAAAACGACAATGTGTATTATGCCTGTTCCACATACAAGACCCGTTCAAGAACGGCCTGCTCCATGCACTCCATTAAGCACAACCGTCTGGAGGCCGCCGTCTTGTTTGCCGTTCAACAACAGGTACATCTGGCCGTTTCATATTCGGAGATTGTCGCCCTTATCAATTCGGCACCAATCAAAAAAAGCCAGTCAATTCGACTGGACGATCTGATTGCTGCTAAAGAGCGGGAATTGACTAAAATCACCCGTTACAAACAATCCATTTACCAGGATTGGAAAGACGGCGAAATCACCCAACAGGACTACCGGGACATGAAGGCCGACTATGAACGACAAACAATCGCTCTTTCCGAGGTGTTAGCCCGGTTGACCGCTGAACGGGCGGAAATGGCAAACGGCGTAGGCAACGAACACCCTGCATTAGTCGCCTTTATGAAGTATCAGAACATCGACCGTCTGACCCGCGACATTCTGGTGGAGCTTGTAGACCATATCAAGATTTACGAAAATGGAAACATCAGCGTCAAGTTTAAGTTTGCTGATGAACTCCGCAAGATTGCCGAGTACATTGAGATTAACACCAAAACAACCGCCGAGGCGGGCTGATCCCCCGCTTCAAGACCTTTCCGACAGTTTGTTTTCCTAATAGGAGTTAATCATATGCAATATGTCGCTCTTTTAATTGCTTTTGTAGATCAACGAGAACCTGTTTTGCTACTACTATATTGTCAGTCGGAAGCGGTGCTCCAGTCGTCAAGGTCTTCAACTGATCAAGAATGGTATTTTGACTATAGGAGACACTGGCAAGAGCTTCTGCTATGACATGTTTCTCCGGCACAATCATCAGTCCGCGGCCTTTACGCTGCAATATGCCAGAGATGCGGAGATATCGCATATTCATATCGCCATAATCCGTAAAGTTCTGCTCTTTCATGGCATAGAACGCACCGCGAGCATGTTTTTCCTCTCGATCAAATACTTTTTTTGCATTCGATTGTTTCCGTCGTTCACGCAAATCAAGAATATGCTCTACCACATCATTGATCTCATACAGCGGATTTGTTGTATGTCCGTATAGGGAAAATTCTATACGAGACATTTCAGTACTACCAGTTCGTTTTTCTAACTCCAACATAAGGGCGAGAACCCAGCGCAACGGGGAGAACAACCCAGAACCATCAGGCAACTCCCATTGCTCAACCGACAGAGAACGGAGGAAGCATTCCTGCATGGCGGACAATGTGTCTGCACTGATGAATGTATACCCAAAGGGGGTTATGCTATCAGCCGGACCGAGATCCTCCTGTGTGTACGGATCAGATTTTTCGACTGTCCGATACATAAATCCGTACCGTTCAAACATTAGACGCCACTTTCTTCCAATCGTCCCATCTTTGCCTTCACTGGCTACAACACCGGCTTTATTCATAAGTCGTGTAAACCCGATTTCAGCTGGTTTACCGTGAAAATCTCCGACATACGGACTGTTGGCAAAGACACGGAAGCCATCTTGTATTCGCATGGGATTTCGCACGCCAGTATTCCCAAGATGCCAGATTGTTATTCTTTCATTTTCACCAATCTTCATAAATGATTCCTCGGTTCTCATTATCACAATATCAGTAGCCGACAAATAAGTATTCCTGCACCTTTTGACGATGCGTCTTCGCCGCCTTTTGATTACCAAAACTATATGTATAATCAATAGGAACCACTTCTACATGCTCTTTATGGCGCTTCATGATCGCGATCATTTCTTCTTGTGTAGGCTGGCTGTTAGAGCTATACGACACAATCAGGATGCTATCGCGGTACTTTTCAAACAACTTATCAAATGCCTCCGCAGCTCCATCTCGTGAAGAGAAAGGTGTCGGGTACGACTTGAATTTTTTTGTTTTGGTATGTTGCTGAATTTCCACGCCTCGCCAGTCACAAGCTAACCCCTCCAGGAAATGATACCGCCTCACATATTCATTATCCGATAACGGGGAATAATATGGTGGGTCCATGTATACCAAGTCAGGCACATCGCCTGGAACAGCCATAGCATCTCCTCGCATAGCTAAATTCTTCTTGCCATTATCAAAAACTGCATTGTTGACCGCTACGATATTCTCCCGGAATTGTTGTTCCATACTTATTACGAGGTCTCGACGTCCATCATCATTGGAAGTTTTCAACCCAACATAAGTAAATAATCCACGCGGACGTTTTTTCATGCACGCTCGGATCAGTGCTGTCATAGAAACTGCCCGCTTGTACTCATCTTCCATATTTTTGATATTAGCGCGTATCACATCAATCAAGTGATTGTCTTCGTCCGTAAAATAGAGATCTTTGAATGTTTTTTCGACAAATCCGTCTGTACCATGATCAATCAATAACCAGTCAATTTCCTCTTCAGTTACCCTCGTACAGTTATTCTCTATCATCGCCTTTGAGAAAACATGACACATTGCCATGTAATCATTACTGATTACACTTTTTCCTTGAGCTTTCAACATGTACGAAACAGTTCCTGAACCACTAAACAGGTCTAATGCGGTATCAAATGAGAACCTCTTGGCAACACCCCATATTGCTCCAAGAAGCTTGCTTTTTGATCCCATAAAGCGTGTGGAGGGATATTTATCCGCCTGCTCAGGAAGAGGTGCAAATTCTGCGACTGTATGCTCCTCTGGAAATGCTGTAATAATTACATCTTCTCCTGTACGAGTATTAGCTTTGGATGAAATCGCTCGTTTCGTCTGTACGACATCAATCTTGTAAGCGCTATATAGCTCATGCACCAGTGGGGCGCTTGAGTTGGTTTCAATTACATAGCACCCACGTTGGCGAAGTTTTTCAACCTGTTCTGCAAGCCGTCTGTGGTCTTCCTCACGAAATTGTTCTTTTGTATATCGTTTGAAGTCAGCATATGCTGATACCGGTACATACGGCGGATCAAGAAATACAAAATCACCGGCTTCAGCATGTCGTTCCAAAACATCAATATAATCACCGCATATAATTGTGGCACCGCGTAGAGCCTCGGCGGCCGCCCGTAAGCTGGCCGCATCACATATTTTCGGATTCTTATATCGTCCGAACGGCGTGTTGAACTGCCCATGCCGATTCACACGGTACAGGCCATTAAAGCAGGTTTTATTTAGGTAGATCGTTCGTGCAGCCGCTTCAGCTGGATCAAGTGATTGCCAGTCTTGCTCCCGTACACGATAAAAGCATTCTTCTGTGTTTTCATATAGCGAAAGCTGGCAAATTACATCCTCTGTATGATCTGCCACTTGCTGATACACATTGATTATTTCGGGATTGCTATCCGCGACGATAGCATTCTCTGGCTGTAACGCAAAAAACAGTGCACCGCCACCAAAAAAAGGTTCAATATAGCGATTATATTTTTCCGGAACGCGCGGCAGGAGCTCTGGTAACATTTGCGTCTTGCCCCCTGCCCATTTTAGAATTGGTTTTACCATCATTGATCTACCTCATCATAAATGATTTCCATGATGTCATCCGGCGTACAGTTGAGTGCACGACAGATTTTTTCAATAACCTCTGTCGTTACAGTCTGCCCGTGATTCAACTTGTGCATGACATAGTGGCTGATGTCAGCAGCCCGCTCAAGATCTCCTTTTTTCATATCTCGATCGATCAGTAGTTTGAAAAGTCGTTTATAACTGACCATATTTTTCCTCCGTGGATTGTGAGAATGGTTTCCTTTCATCCTTTTGGTTGCATTCTATCACAAATCCTCAAAAATGTCGATGGTTTGTTATCGTATGAAAACATTTTTTCAAACCATTCGTCACCATGTTTGTTTTGAAGTTTGTGGCTATTATGGATAGGCTGTCCAAGATCTTCAAAAACTGTGCGAGCAGTGTCTGGGTATATACCCAGCCGCTTTGCGCTCGTTGGGGAAGCGCCCCAATCCCCTTGAACATCCCCGGATTTCTCCGGTGATGAGCTGAGTGTCTGAAGACACTTAAAAAGGAAGGCCGTATTTCAAGCCTTCCTTCAATGCTTCACTTGTAGAAGCCTTCGTCATCGTGTTCACCAAAACAACTATGGCAAGTATAGGGACCGGGTACTTCTTCAATGCCTCCTGGGGTTAGTTTGATTTCCCTCGTAATAAACGGAAAGATTCTGCAATGACTTATCATCAGAACCGCCATTTGCGGATTGTCACGAATTACTCTATTGATTAGATTGCTGATGTTCCTTGCGTTTATAAAGTCAAGATTGTTTAGTGGCTCATCAACTATCAACAGCTCCGCGTTTGGCCGTGTTGCGATCACAGAAAGAACTGACAACAGCCTTTGTTCTCCTCCGCTGAATTTTGCCGGTTTTGACTTGGCATCGAATATCCTTCTGTTATCATGATGCCTTGGAATCCACTCATCAATCAAGTCGTTGACCTCTGATGTGCTTAACATTTTTCCTGAACTCGGCTGGCCGCTTTCACTAATGATATCCTTAACCTGAATATTGCCCATTTCTGCGTATTCATCTCGTTGCTGGACATATGCAATTCGAGATCTGAATTTTTGTATTTCCGCAGAATTTAGTTTCAGAATGTCACCGAAACCACGGACTATGATCTCGCCGTTAATTGTCTTCCCTTCGTTATCCAGGCGCAGGATGCTTTTGAGAAGAGAACTCTTACCAATACCATTAGCTCCGGACAGTAAAACGACCTCGCCTTCACCGATATCAAAAGAGATATTCTGTAATAATTGTTGATTCCTTATTTGAATCGATACATCCCTTATGCTCAAAACGCTATCCATAAATGTTACCTCCACAGACGTTTCCTGCACCCGTTTACAGCAATAAATACCGTAACTATTTCTATTACTGCGGCAATCAAAAAATATATCCCTTCCATGAAACTAAACCCTGAAATGAATGCTGCTATGATAGATAGCAGGAATGCAACTGCGATTGCCGGCAGACACACACTATAGATGCGTGTGAAATATGAGCTGTCAAGACTCTCCTTGTCAAAGCCAAGCATAATCAGCCTTTTCATATTGTGCCGGACTTCTCTGTTTGTAAAATAGACGGCTCCATATGAGGCCATGATTGAAAGAAGAAGGAAAGCCAGCAAATAAGGAGTAAGCGTTCGAACAACAACAGCAATCTCATCTGTTCTATATACAATATTTACAGGCATATCCGATGCCGATGAAGACAGCTGATCAATGGGAGTTTTTGTATACACTCTGGTGGTATGTACGATGTTTTCAGCATACTGATCATCATATCCCATGATGATTAGACCCTCACTGAAGCTGTTCCTGGCAAAAGACTTTATATTCGAAACCTCCGGCAGAATCTGTTCGATGGTATATTCATGTATCGTGCCATCTACTATGTGCTTTGAATACAGTAAATCACCCAGCTTCAGTCCATAGCGCCGAGCCATTCCATCCGAGATAGCCACTCCGTATTTGCTGAGCTGTTCCGCATTCCAATCGACAGAAGTGGTATATAAGGAATCGCCGGTCTGCATTAAAATCTCTGCATTCAAACTGGTCTGTGATTCTCGCGACAGCGAATAGCTGATCCCTGCTTCAAACTGGTAATAATCGTCTTGAAGGATTGGATCTCTCATCGTCACGGAATACTCATAATCGGAGCGAAGTAGTGAAGATATCTGTGCAAGATTTTTCCCGATAGACAGTATTGCGAGAACGCCGTTGAAAACAAGAGCCAAGGCAAAAAAGAGCATGACAAGCGATGCTCTTTTTCTATCCATATGAAGGTTTATCTGTTTGTTCTCCATTGGATTCACCTGGCCGTTCCTATCCGTTAATTACTGGTTTTTGTCTTCTCCTGAATCTGATCGTCTTCATCTTCTGACTCGGATTCATTGCGAATTTTTTCTTCTTGCTGTTTCTTTTTCCGCATTTCTGCTTCAACCTGCTTTGTCAATTCTGAAACCATTAATTTATTCATGGCAAGGCAAATGATCTCTGCAATAACCATAGCAGCGGGAACTATTGCAATCTTAAAGCCGATTGCTGATCCGGGGATATACTCTTTTGATAGATTGATCCGCAGAAACAACAATGCACCGAAAAGCACAACAGACAAAAGAAGCTCAAGGACAAATGAAATGCTGTAATACGATTTGACATCCTGGCCCTTGGGCAGGCAATGCTTTCTGAAATAAACCTTTTCGCACCCGCGTTTGGACATAATAAGATTAAACACCAGCAACGCTGCCGCCGCGATAACAGCTCCCAGCCAAACCATGAAGGAACTTTCTGCCTTTGATAAGCTGCTTTCCCTTGCACGGAAATCAGTGATCTCATTAGCATATCCGGAAGACATTATGGCATCATAATGAACCTGATACTGAGCATCATCACTGAACTGATCGCGACTCTTCAGCCTTCCAAGCGGCCTGTATTCCGTTGTTAAATAGGTCTTAGGTCAGTTTACAAGGAACTACACGCAGACCGTGAAACGGGCTGCTGACAACAAACGGCGCTATGCTCCCGGCTGGGTGCATAGCACCTGTTTGTTGCGGGGGTTTCCAAAGGGGGCAGCG